>Ga0181394_1001310_pt1 | contig 10918 bp, 20 predicted proteins | sample 17SPOviralmetaG_FD_130123 | JGI IMG/M metagenome (GOLD analysis project Ga0181394, IMG submission 130123) | Marine viral communities from the oligotrophic San Pedro Time Series (SPOT) site, San Pedro Channel, CA, USA - 17 SPOT_SRF_2010-11-23 | ecosystem: Environmental > Aquatic > Marine > Strait...
AATAGATTAATGGGAAGTGAAGAAGATATAATAACAGAGGATAATGGGATATAATGGCATCTAAAGTTAAAAAAATTGCTAATGCAGAAATAAGAGCGGCGAAAAAGTTTCTTGAACGAAGAAAAATAGAAACAGACGAAATCAGCCCTAAAGACTTTGCACAATTAGCAGGTAAACTAGATAAAAGCTTTAATCAAACTTTGAAAATCTTAGCGAGAGAGTTAACTGCAGGGCAAGTATAATGGAATTACAAAATACATCACCTAATTTAACATCAAGAGAATCAGTACAAAGAAAGATAGCTAATGCTTTAGATTATCTAGGAGAAAACTATAATATAGTAGATAAATCAGTACGAGAAGGTGATGCAACAACAATGGATATTGCCAGAAGTTTTACTGGTGATGTAAAAAGCGATAAATTATCAGAAAACATTGGTTTATTAGATTTTACTCCATTTGGTACATATTTCGCCGCTGAAGAAGGACAAGATGCTATCAATAAAGCAGAACCAAATGCTTTTAAAAGACAAATGGCATTATTAAATTATTTAAGACAACCTCTACAAACAATAATAGATAGACCAGATATAGGTTTACCTGCAACAGATATTGCACTTGGTGGAATAGAAGCAATCCCTTTTGGTTATGTAGTAACAAAGCCAATCAAAGGCTTCTTTAAATCGCTGAAAGCTAAAGCTACAGAGCCATCAAAAGACGTAGGTATGATTACACAACAAACATCTTTACCAACATCAGGCGACGTTTCTACGAACACAGTACCAGTAAAAAATGAAGAAATTGACCAATCTAGGAGAAAGTTTGTAAAAGATACTGGAGCGATAGGAGCATTAGGTCTTCTTGCAACACAAGTTCCAGATGCAATTAAAATGTTAAAGAATACAAAAATTGCTAAAAAAATACCAAAGATACCGAAAATAAATTTTAATACATCATTAAAAAAGTTTACTGCACCATTATACCGTAATTATTTAAACGAGGTTATTGAAAATAATAAAATGATTGGTAGAAGTGGCAAAACAGAATTTGAAGATTTGCCAATAGATGACGAAAATGCCTTTGAAGAAAATAGTATTACTGCAAATATATACGATGGTTTATTTAATAAAGATAAGGGAGGTGCATTAGGCGACTTTGAAGATTTACCTTTAGAAGAAAAAGCAAAATTAGTAGAAAAAAATTATGGTGTTAAAGATGGTTTGCATATTAAACCAAATGAGTTAAATGATAAAATTGTATTTGATTCTGCAGTTGATTTTGGAGGCGATTACGATAATGAATTTAGAAGCGCATTACAAAAAAGAGCAATTAAAGATGGCGCAGAACCAAGTGAATTAATACAAACAGATGCAGAGTATGCAGGAATTATGGTATATAAAGATGCAAAGGCATCAGACAATATGTCGAATGCTATAGAAGAATATTATAACAAATTAATAAAAGAAGGTAGGTCGCCAGACGATATCGCAGAACAAGTCTTTGAGGGACCTTTTCCAGAATAACGACAATAACCCTAAAATACTGTGGTATGATATAACAAGAAAACAATTAACCATAACTGATTGACGTTCTTAGGAAGATAAAAACCCTAGCCATATAATGAGAAAAAATGACTAGGGTCTGAGGTCTGGGGAGGATACCTCCCTTATACTTTATTCAATTTTATAGCCCTCTGCAATACTCTATGTCTTTGTAATTGAGTTAAATTAGAAATAACATTAAGAACTTTAATTGCATATTGCCTTTCATGTTCGACCTTAAACTCATAGTTTCTTTGTGTAGGTTCTTTAATAACATCAAATTGCTTTTTAATAAGTTCCATATCAAAGCCATGTTTTTCAATAAGTAAATCAACTTCTTTTTGAGTGACTTTATCTTTAGAAACAATCTTGGTAGGTTTATCCATAGATTTTCTCCTTTTGAATAAAATTTATTATATGTTCTTCTATTTCAGATAAATCGCTTGATAAATACTCTGTTCTATCAATCATGGCATAATAATTACCATTCTTGTTATGCATAATACCAACGTTGTAATCAAAACTGTCTTTTTGTAAATCTGCCTTATTTTGCAAATAAACATACATACCTTGAAATTCTTTCTTTTCTTCTTTTGAATTTTTAAAAGTATCTATTTTAAAATAGTATCTAGTGAAATTTGTCGTAATAGGTATATCTAAATCAATTTCTCTAGCCATTTTATCTAATGTTTCTTTACCAGAAGATGACATTCTATCGTATTCCCAATACAAATCATCTATATATTTTTTTATATTTTTCATTGTTTTCTCCCAAATGAAAGGGGGAACAAGTCCCCCAAGTTATTATTTATTTGATTCTATAGTTTGAATTAAATGGTTCTTTTCAAATACGTTGAAATAGAATGGAACTTTTTTCTTTTCTTTTTTACCATTCTTTATAATTTCTTTATCAAGAACTTTCATTAATCTTGCACAAGATTTAGCACCTTTTAATTCTTTACCAGATAATTTAAAGAAGTCTATTGCTTGTCTGAATGTGCAAAATTCATTACCTAAACCTTGTAATAGGTCTATGTTGTTACCTTGATATTCTTGATTTGTAGTAAAATTTATCATTTGTTTTCTCCCAAAAATTGATAATTTATAATTTTATAGTACCATATACTACATCTAAGTCAACACAAAAAAGGTTCTTTTATACATTTAATTAAAAAAAAGAGGGAAATAAATCCCTCAATTCTTTATTATTTGTTTTGTATTTTATTTATACATATTCATTTTTTCAAATATTGGTCTTAGAAATTTTTCAGCAAGTTTTATTTCTTCATCTGAATAATTTTTAGAGTATGATTTAAGAGTCATTTTAAATTCATTTGTATCATAAATTATACATCTTAATTCAGTCATTTCTTGTTTTGAAAAGTTTAATGTAGTCATTTTTTTCTCCCTATCTTAATATTCTAATTGGTTGAAACCCAATTGGTGCTACCAAATGAGCAATTTTTGTATCTTGGTCAACAATTATGTCTCCACAAGATATAGAATAAAATTTATCAATCTTTTCTACTTTCTCATGTTCTACATTACCAATTGCAAAAACCTCATTAAGATTGTCAGCTTTGATATAACCTGCATCTCTATAATTACCATTATCCCAAGCATCTTTTATTATATCTACATTAGACCTTGAGATTTGATAAGCAGTCCCATCATCTATTTCAGAATGATTAGGTTGTAATATTAAGTATTTTTTCATTGTTTTCTCCCAAAAACGTTGTTGTTTATAAGTACATAGTACTATATTACTATATACAAGTCAACACAAAAAAGGTTCTTTTTATAATTAATTGTAATTTTTTTTTAAAGTACTATCTATATTTATATATAACTGTTACAATTAATGTGTTGTTTTAGGAGTAACAATGTTAAATAGAACTGCATTTTCAAAATTACTTAAAGGAGGTAATAAAATGAAATATGGTAAATCTAAGATGGTTAAACCAAAAGTTAAGAAAGTTAAACCAAAAAAGAAAATGGTTAAAAAATATGGAAAATAAAGAACAACAAGATGTAACTATTAATGTTAATGGTGTTTCAATGTCTGGGGAGGCATCTATAAATGAACACGACAGACCTATTAAAACAGATAAAGAAGAACCTACTGAAGAAGAAAGCGGAAATAGCGGAAAGTATGGTTGAAGGTCGTATTTCAGACTTTCAGGCATATCATAAGAACGTCGGTATAGCACAAGGTCTAGAAGAGTCTTGCGAGATTATTGACGAAACAATAAAACAAATAAATATAGGAGATGAATAGCGTGACTCATCAACACGGAGATAAAATTTATGCTGATAGTTTGTCTAAGGCAACTATTGCATCACACCAACTTCCAAAGCCTTTAAACTGGAAAATACTAATTCAACCTGCCGATATATCAACACAAACCAAAAGTGGTATAATATTACCAGAATCTGCGAAAGATAATCAGCAAATTCTAACTGCTCATGGTCATGTCGTTGCTAGAGGCGAATTAGCTTATAGAGATAGAGACACAGGCGAAAGATGGAAGCAACAAACAACACCTCAAGTCGGCGATTTTGTTACGTATGGCAAATATGCAGGGCAAAAGATTGTTGTTAACAATGTTAGGTTTATTTTACTAAATGATGACGAGATTACATCAATCTTGCCAGATGGCGTACAAATAACCGCTTATATTTAATGCGAAACTTGGAGGTCGCAACCATGGAAGATACAATACAAGAAAGTGTTCTTGAAGAAGTTAATGCTGAAATCAATGAAAGTATTGAAGAAAGTAAGAACAAATTAAAAGAACAAGAACTAGAAATAGAAGTTACAGATGAAAAACCTGTAAAAGAAGAAAAAAAACCTGTAGAGGCAAAAATTGAAAAAAAGCCAGAAATAGGTGACGAAGATTATAGTCTAGCCGTACAAAAAAGAATAAAGAAATTAATACATGAGAAAAAAACTAGCGATGAAGAAAAAGAGGCATTACAAATGCAAATGTCTCAAATGGCGAAAAGACTTGAAAAAATAGAAAAGTCAAATGAAACTCAAGGGCAAAATCAATTAGCTGAACATTATAATTTAGTTAAAAGAGCACTCGGAAAAGCCATTGAAGAAGGTGATACTGAACAACAAATTAAATTTAACGAAGAATTAGTTGATATAAAAACAGCAATCGCCTTACAAAATCAAGCAAAAGCAAATAAGGTACAAACCGAAACAAACTCTCCTAATGTTGGTAGGGCACAACAACAAGCAACAAACCCTGCACCAGAAAAAGCCATGACATGGTGGAAAGAAAATAATTGGTTTAATTCAAAAGGTTTTGAAAAAGAAACTGCTATGGCAAGAGCTATAGATGTACAATTAGATATAGAAGGCTTTGATAAAAATGATGCTCAATATTATAATGAGTTAAATAATCGTTTACAAAAGAGTTTTCCCGAGCTAATATCAAATACAGAGGTTTCTGTGTCAAAGCCAAGACAAAGTAGACAAGCAGTTGCACCAACTACAGGTGGTCAGGTTTATCGCGGAAATAGAGTAAAAATGACTTCGGACCAATTAAGAATGGCAAGAGAATTAGGTATAACTGACCCTGAGCATATCAAAAAATATGCTAAAGAAATTAACAATTTAAGCAGGAAGGATACATAATATGTCAAGCAAGAATGGAAGAAGTGATTTACGGAGTTCAACAAGAGATGAGGAAATAAGACCTCAAACTAATTGGACACCACCTGCATTGTTGGATGCTCCACAAGCACGACCGGGGTTTAAACAACGATGGGTAGCTACCACGATTCTGGGTAAAGAAACTCCCGATAACGTATATAAACGTATGCGAGAAGGTTGGGAACCAAGGAAATCTGAAACAGTAAAAGAGCAACATTTTCCTACAATTAATCACGGACAATGGGTTGGTTGTATAGGAATAGAGGGAATGGTTCTTTGTGAAATGCCTGAAGAAAAGCATAATGCTATGAAGACATATTACGGAGAAAAGTCACTTGAACAAAATGATGCACTTTCTGGTGAATTAGATTCATTAGGTCGTCGTTCTGGGCAAACTATCTACCAAGATAGGAAAAGCTCATCTAGTCGTGGCAGAGTGTCTGCCATGGAAGATTAACACTTTTAATAATGAAAAGGACTAAATAAATGGCAAATGTTAATAGCGCCTATGGTTTAATACCAATTCGTCATTCAAGTGGTAATGCACCAAGAGCAAACAAATATACAATAGCTAGTGGTTTAGCAGAAAACATTTTTACTGGGGATTTATGTATCCTTGATGCAAATGGTCAAGTTACTCCACATACAGCAACCGAAGTTAATAACATCGGTGTATTTGCAGGTGTGTCATACACAGCAAGTGATGGAAGTTACATATACTCACAATACTGGCCTTCTGGTACTGTGGCTACTGATATAATCGCATATATATATGATGACCCTTATATCGTGTATCGTATACAATCTGCAGGAACTCCTGCCCAAACAAATATTGGTAATAATGCTGATGTTGTAGCAGGTGCAGGTTCTACAAGTACTGGTCAATCTGGTTTTAGTTTAAACGGAACTATGGCGGCAGGTACTGCAACGTGTAAGATAATTGGATTGTGGGACGGACCTGCTAATGAAATGGGTCAGTATGCACAATTAGAAGTTCTTATTAATGAACATCTGCTTAAAGCAACAGCTGGAATATAGGAGATTTAAACAATGGCTATGAATAGAGCGCAATTTGCGAAAATGCTTGAGCCGGGTTTAAATACCCTCTTTGGCTTAGAGTACGATAGTTATCCTGCAGAATTTGCAAAAGTTTTTGATGCAAACACATCAAATAAGGCTTTTGAAGAAGATGTATTGTTAACTGGTTTCAGTAATGCACCAACAAAGAACGAAGGTGCTCCAGTTTCTTATGATACGGCTTCTCAGCAATGGACTGCAAGATATTCACATGAAACAGTCGCTTTGGCGTTTTCAATTACCGAAGAAGCAGAAGAAGATGGACTATATGGTTCTATCGCTTCAAGATATACAAAGGCATTAGCTAGAAGTATGTCTGCTACAAAGGAAATTAAAGCGGCAAATATCTTAAACAATTCGACAAGTGCAGGTGTTTATGCAGGTGGAGATGGAGTAGCTTTATTATCTACTGCACACCCAACTCAAAACGGAAACCAGAGTAATACTTTGGCGACTGCGGCGGATTTAAGTGAAACATCTTTAGAATCACTTTTAATTCAAATTGCAGATATGAAAGACGATAAAGGTCTAAGAATTGCGGCACAAGGGCAAATGCTTATTATCCCTACTGCCTATACCTTTACTGCTCAAAGAATATTGAATAGTGATTTAAGAGTTGGTACTGCTGATAATGATATAAATGCTATCCGTTCTGGTTCGTATTTACCTCAAGGTTATCATATCATGAGGAGATTAACAGATAGTGATGCATTCTTTATCAAGACAGATGTGCCAGACGGATTAAAAATGTTTCAAAGGTCTCCTCTTAAAAGAGGTGTTGAAGGCGACTTTGAGACAGGTAATGTCCGTTATAAAGTACGTGAAAGATATTCATTCGGTTTTACCGATTGGAGAGGCTTATTTGGTACAGAAGGTGCCTAACAACTAATACTAGAGAGGGATTTGTTCCCTCTCTATTCTAAATTCAACCTTGACAGTTACAAAAAGTGACTGACATTTGCCAAGACAAGGAGATTGACATGGCTAACACAACTTTTACAGGTCCAGTTCGTTCAATAAACGGTTACGAACAAATTTCAAAAAATGCTACATCTGGTAAGATAACAGTTATCAGTGGTAATAAAATGGCAACCGAAGCTTTAGCTAATGCAGGAATTGAAGGTACTGCAGAAACTTATGTTACACAGGTTGAAAGATTTAAAAGCGATACAGATACAAATGTAAACATTGTTAAAACAACTCTTATGATTGATTTAACTGGTTTGGCATCAAGTGGTGCAAATGACATTATTGGTAAAGCAGGTAGTGGTGTTGCTTATATTGGTAGAGTTACTGCAGAAGATACTGGAACAGTTTTTGGTGTAACCATGGAATGTTTTGAAACACCTGCAGGTGGCGACCCAGACATTGATTTATATTCTGCTACAGAGGCAACAGGTGTAGAAGATAGTGCCATTGGTGATTTAACAGAAACTCAAATCATTAATAGTGGCGACCTTTCAGCAGGTTCAAGAGTTGCAGGTGGTGGAATTGTTGCAGACCAATATTTATATTTAGTAGCTGGTTCAGCAACAGATGCAGATTATACTGCAGGTAGAATTATCATAACAATTCATGGATATGACGTAGCATCTTAATAGGAGAAAAAAATGGCTGATATTACATCAAGTACCATTCTTTCTGAAAATACTCGTGAAATCGTTATGGCATTTCAATATCAATATGTTGATACTGGAGATGAGTCGGCAGTAACTAAAGTTGATGTTTCATCTTTATTAGCTGATTCTAATGGTAATGCATGTACTGGTGTAAGAATATTGAAATGCACATGGGTTATTAAAGGAATGACGGTAAGGGTTATGGCTGATGCCAATGCCGATATTATAATGCTTAACCTTGACGAAGGTCAAATTGGTGAAGTTGATTATAGAGAATTTGGTGGTTTACCTAATACAAAACTTACAGGCACATCTCCAAGTGGTGATATAAAATTTACCACTACTGGTGCAGGAGCAGGCGATTCTTACCAAATTGTTTTAACAATGGCAAAAAGATATTAGGAATAAATAATGGCAACATCAGGAACAGTTGCGTTTAGACCAAATATTGAAGAAATAATAACAGAATCTTTTGAAAGATGTGGTCTTGATATTCAGACAAGAACTGGCGACCAAGCCATATCTGCCAGAAGAAGTTTAAATTTATTATTTTCTGAATGGGCTAATCGTGGAATAAACTATTGGACTGTTACACAAAATACATTAAATTTGGTACAAGGTACAAGTTCTTATGACCTACCTGCAGGTGTTTTAGATTTTCTTGATGTTGTTATTTATAATTCTGCTGATGCGACAAGAACAGATACGATAATTAACAGAGTTACAATAGGCGAATATAATCAAATACCTAATAAAACAGATACTGGTAGACCTAATCAGTATATGTTAGATAAAGGTAGACAAGCAGGTTCAAATAATATTTATAAAGTATATGTTTGGCAAACACCAGATATTGGTACATATGTTTTAAATTACTGGGCAATGACACAATTAGATGATGTTACATTATCTAACCAAGACTCAGACATTCCTTACACATGGTCTGATTGTATCTGTGCAGGATTAGCTAGTAAATTATCTGTAAAATATGCACCAGATAAATATCAACTTTTAAAATCTTTATATGACGAAGCATTTAGTTTGGCTTCTCAAAATGATAACGATGGTGTTTCTTTAAAATTACAACCCACAGGGCTTAATTTAAGATAATGGCAAAATTTGCATCTGGTATAAAATCAAAAGCAATAAGTGATATAAGTGGTTTTGAGGTAAGATATACTCAATTAAGAACCACTTGGGATAATCTTAGAGTAGAACCAGAAGAATACGACCCAAAGCAACCACAACTTACACCTGCCAAAAATGTTACAGATGCAACTGCATTATTTAATCCACGACCAAATAATGACCCAGAAAATGTAACAATCCAAATTGGTTTTACTCAAGATATATTCGCTTCAAGAATAGCTAGGTCGCAAACTGGTATTGGTGCTCATGCAAGAGGAAATGTAGGTACAGTATCTTTTGTAATAGAAGAAGAACAAACAGGTGTTGCAGGAACAACTGCTATAGGTGCTTTTGGTGCAGGGTTTGATGTATCTGGAGTTGCAGGAACAACTGCTATTGGTAATTATACACCACAAGACCAAATAGACGTAGATGTTACAGAGGTTGGAGCTACAAGTGCTATTGGTGCATTTGGTGCAGGTGTTGGTATAACTGGTGTTCAAGCTACTGGTGGAACTGGTACTGAAACAATTACACATGATAGAATATTTGATTTACCAAATGGTGGAGTAGATGGAACTGGTGCGATTGGTACTTCTGCACCACAAACAGATGTTATATCTACCAATATTGCAGGTACAAGTGCAGTTGGTGCTGAAATACCACAATCAGATGTTATAGCGACTGGTGTTGCAGGAACTGGTGTTATTGGTACGTTTGGAGAAGAAGGTAATGGTACATTAAATCTAACTATTACACCAACAAGTGCTACTGGTACTGCCAATGCAGGTTCAGAAGTTGCTGAAAGTGAAATACCAGAAACAAACACTAATGGTTGGGGTGAGCAAACATGGGGTTCTGGTATATGGGGTGGAGATGGAGAAGTTAAGGCAACTGGTGGCGTAGGTGCATCATCTATAGATATTTTCATAGGTCCATTCCCAACTGGAGTTGCGGGAAATACTGCGATAGGTACTTATGTACCAGAAAATGAACTTACAGAGAGTGGAGTTGCAGGAACTGGTGGAGTTGGTACATTAAGCCTTGATACTGATGTTGATGTAACTGGTATTGCAGGTACGTTTGCAATAGGAGAAGAATCAGTTATTATAGATGGAGGATTTGGAGAAGGAACTTATGGCTCAGGAACGTGGGGTAATTAAATGAATTATACAAATTTAGTAACAAACATTCAAAATTTTTTAGAAGATGATGGAACAGAGTTATCTGTATCAATACCTGAGATTATAACACAAGCAGAAAATATGATTTTTGCTAGATTACCAAATCTTCCGTGTTATAGAAGGCAAATTACTGGTAACTTTGTTATAGGCACAAAAGAATATGATGTTAGTGGTGCTAGAATGATAAGACAGATAGCCGTTACAAAGGCAGACAGCGATGTTATCTATCTAAAGCATAGAATAGATAGTTATTTAAGAGATTATGTCCCTAACGCGTCTACAACTGGTGAACCATTTATGTATGCAACGAAGAAAGCTACAACATCAGGAATAAAAGTATTAATAGGACCTTCGCCATCTGCTACGTTAGCATATGAAATTGATTTCATAGGTCTAGAAACTGGATTATCAACAACTAATGCTAATAATTGGATTGGAGATAATGCCGAACAAGTTTTGCTATCAGCTTGTTTATATGAAAGTTCTGCTTTTCTAAAGGCTCCAGATAGTGTAAACTTATATAAGGCACAATTTGATGAGGCAATAGCATTGTTTCAACAAGAAATGCAACGTAATTACCAATCAGAATACGAAGGAGGTATTTAACAAATGGCAATAACACAAGCAATGGCTACATCATTTAAAGCCGAAATTTTAGATGAAGTACACGATTTAGTCGCAGATACATTAAAGATAGCACTCTTTA
>Ga0181394_1001319_pt1 | contig 10883 bp, 11 predicted proteins | sample 17SPOviralmetaG_FD_130123 | JGI IMG/M metagenome (GOLD analysis project Ga0181394, IMG submission 130123) | Marine viral communities from the oligotrophic San Pedro Time Series (SPOT) site, San Pedro Channel, CA, USA - 17 SPOT_SRF_2010-11-23 | ecosystem: Environmental > Aquatic > Marine > Strait...
AAGATTATTAGTCCCATCATTGTTAACAACCACGAGAGAACCGCGGGCTGTGATAGCATTAGAGCTAATGGTTGTAAGAGTGGTTGCACCACTGACATCGAGAGTGCCACCCACAGTTGCGTCGGCAGTCACTGACAGACCAGTACCACTGGCCTTAGAAAGGGTAAGGGTGTCTGCAATATCGGCAGTTGAGTTGGCATCGAGTGGGCCAGCAAGGGTGAGTGTGTTTGTTGAAGAATTGTACTGGAGACCGTCATCAGTTGATAGAGCGCCACTTGCGTCGGACACGAACACACGGTCTGCTGTGCTCCCACCAAAGTTGATGGTATCAGCCTCAAGGAGACCACGCACGCGCACGGTCGTTGCACCAGTCTCGTCTACAAAGAACTTTGAACCCACATCGAGGGTGTGGATTGGAGCAGTGTTTACAAGACCAACGTTTGAAGATGTGGTGAGTGCAATATCACTGATACCTGAAAGCTCTGCGCGGGGGGCGATGACCTTCTTGGAAGAATTCGTCACATGAAGATCAGCATTGTTGATCTGAACATTGGAGGACGTGCCAGTAATACTAACAGACATTTGGATTTATACTATATTTAGAGAAAATTTATTTCAGTAACATTTACTTTGTTTGGAAATGAAACTATATTTGACACACTGTCATATGTTGCAGTAGTCCCTTGAACAGTTCCACTGTTACTGAATAACATCTTGTTAGGGTATCCTCCGGATAATACAATGTTACTGGTAACGTTTGAAGTAACTCTTAGTGTCCCGTTTATAGTCGTGTTGGATTCCGATTCATTATAAGTTATTCCCGAACCTTGCATTACTCCTGCATTTGAGTACAGAACCTGATTGTTCTGTGCATGTCCACCCACTTGGAGCTTTCCAAAAGATAACTTTGTTGAGACGTGTGTCACATTGCTTGCCCTGTCGTAAGTAACTGGCGCTCCTTCAATTGTTCCCGCGTTGCTAAATAGCAACTGTTTGTCTTGAGCTTTATCTTGGATATCTATACCTTTCAGGACTCTTAGAGTACCCTGGATCTTTACCGGAAGAACACGGTCTGTATCAATTGCAAGAGAAGTGCCGTATGCACTGCCACTTGTATATGACAGATTGAATGTATTGTCATCTTGGTAGCTCATTGCGACATTTCCAGATGGTCTCTGTATCACTATACCACTTGTTGTGTTATCTTCTGAATTTGAAGATATCTCTAGGATAGGATCGTCTATAACAACATTCTCAACCTTAACCTGTGACACACTCCCTAGTACTTTTAGGCCACCTAGAATATTTAATTTTCCAGGGATTGTTGTTTCTTGGGTCACGGCGTCATACGTCATAGGTGCACCCTCTAGTGTTCCGGCATTGCTAAATAGGAACTGACTGTCTTGAGAATGACCTGCTACATTAATCTTACCTGCCGACAGTATACCTCCTACATTAAACGCACCCGTTGTTCTATTATGCGTAATGTTGTTTGCACCTATCATGTTACCATCTTGATTCAATAGGATGTTACTACTTGTTGAAACCTCTGAAACGTCATATGTATCTGACTTGATTGTTCCCCTTACAGTGAGTTTTCTGGCTACGTTGTTTATAAATGCAGTAGTTCCTATTGACAGAGTATCAACTGGATTTGTGTTAGATATACCAAATGTTGTACCATCTGTTACGACATTCCTTACAGTTAACTTATCTGTTGTTATCGCACCGTACTGTGTTATCTGAGCCAAGGTGACATCGGTCAGCTTTGAACCGTCACCTGATATTTCGGCCACTACGACCTTTTCTGCACTTGAGTCTACTAAACGGACCATTACTTATTTTAAATGCACATTTAATTTGCATATACAACCCCACCCATACCATTTTGTATGCGCAGTATATTGTAATTTACCGCATATACGGGTTGTGTTAATACATCTTCACTATGAATACGGAATGTAGACACCCTACTAAAGTTTAGTGTACCCGTGGGCTGCAACTTTGTGGTGTCAAGACAGAATGCATATAAAAACATATATGTCTGATTACCACGTGAAAACTGTGTATGATAATAAGCAGGTATAGTGGTGAAATAAGGAGAACTCTGTTTAAATTCTGTTATGTCTAATCCGTTCACCTCAAATTTTATGCGGTTAGATGTAGAAGCAAGAGGATTTGAAGAAGTCGCAACCGCATTGCTACTTGCTAGGAATTTAACAGGATGATTAAACGTAAGATCCATAATCTTTTCACCGGACGGTATGTTCTTCTGTACCTGAAATATGAGCATGTCCATCTTTTCTTTATTTTTTATATCTTCCCTTTCTTGATCGTCAAGAACAATAAAGTTTGCCGCAAACTCGAAATTGTAAGAACCCGCCCCAGAACCCCAATATATTCTTAAATCAATTTCGTGATGCTCAAGTGCCACCAGGGGCAAGGCATTTTGCCAGTTTTCGCAACAGAAAAAACGCAGTGGATAAAAATCTGAACTTGCATTTAGACCATTATGGAGTGACGCAGCAGAACACTGTGTATATCTCTGTGATAAACAATCTATAGCAATCTGCTCACTGAATACACTATCTTGTGTGTCTATTACCTGACCCCCTATAAGAAACTCTATCTTATCTATAAGCTGTGTCCAATCTGTTATAGGTTGGACTATACCACCCTGTGTCGCTGTCATAAACATATAACTGAGAAGGTCACCCTTTTTCTCAAGTCTTATACTGGACATACCTCCTGGTACAACATTTCCCTGTATAATTTGACGATCAACATATTGAGCAAAATTTGTATGTCTCTTGTACGAACTCTGAAAGAAAGAAATCTGAGGATTATCCATTATGTAAGTGTCTTGATGACCCACTGCTATCAGTTGAACTATTCCACCTGACATCTATTGTAATAACTTAACATAACATTTTCGCAAAATTTTCGTGTACCAGTAAGTATTTAAACCCAGATTTGTCAAGTAAACAGACGCAATAACAGGGTCTACATATGGAATGTACGAACACATAATCAATGTGTTGTACATCCTGTAATATGTATATGTAGCTAGAATAGGCAAGATTAACCACTTATTCTTAGTAATCATATAGAGAGCAAGCCATGGGGTGCTAAATTCATACGTTATTGTATTTTGTAGAAACCCATGATATCTATTTCGCCAGTAACACCAAGTTATTCCTAGAGCATTCACAGAGTGATGGATTTTATAGTCCAAACCATCTACATAGGGATCATTGAAGAGATACATAAGTATAGCGATTATAGGAACATGTATAGGTGAATATCTCTCTATAGATGAGAATAGAAACATTGGATCAGTATTTATCCATGGACCATTTACCCATAGGATACACGAACTTACAAAACTAGAGAATGCTAACGAGAGTCCCCAATTCATTTATAGAGTATACAAAAATGTTGTCTTAAATACACTTAAACGTTGAACTCCCATAGAGTATAGTGCCTCACTTGGATATGACTCCCTTCCTTGCGTTTGACTGTGAGACCTCTGGCCTTCCCAAGCATCGCAAGTGTGGGTACAAGAATCTCGAGGCATTTGAAACGTGTCGTCTCGTGTCTCTTGCGGTCGTTGAATTTGACGAAAATCACAAGGAATGTGGCTCGTGGCACTTTATCGTGAAGCCGGAGGACTTTCAGGTTCAGGCCACTGAGATCCATGGGATTACTCACGAGCAGGCCCTCGCAGAGGGGCGTCCCTTTGATGAGATCTATGCAGAAATATCAATGATGTTTACGGAAATTCCTACTATCGTGGGTCACAATCTTGAATTTGATATCAACTGTCTGTCATCCGAGATCTTTCGTCGTGGTATGTGCCTTGATTTCTTACAAAAGATAAACCCGGTATGCACACTCAAGATGACAAAGAATATCTATTTTGAGCCCCGCAAGCTTGGTCCACTGTACAAATATTTGTTTGACCGCGAACTCGAGGGGGCTCATGACGCTCTTAATGACTCTCGTGCAGCTGGGGAGATCTATTCTTACTTTACCAAGGGTGACCCCCGAGTTTACAATGATCTTGGAGTTAAGACTGTTTGGCTCAAAGTGTCTGACATTGGTGCTTCCGTCGATATGTGTGGGTTTAAGAAACCCCGTGAGATTATTGACAATCTCTGGCAGAAGTACCACCCCATCAACTTTCAGGGACAGACCAAGGAGCAAGAGAAGATCACCGCTCTAGAGCTTTCACCAAGTGTTATCCAGAATGTTTATTCCAATGCAGTCGTGTTCTCTGGAAATTCAGGTGAAGTTCAAGATGCCTTCAAGAAGGCTGAAGAGATCATTGGAGCTAACACAGACATGACCCAGGAACAGAAGAACCTGGTAACCCAGCATATCCGTAAGACTCTATATACCAATCACGGTATCGCATGCGAAGAACTTACCGCTCGCACTTTGGGAACCCAGGGTCGTCTTGAGGAAGATCTCACTTTTTACAAGCTGCCACTGTGCAAGATTATGGGAACTGAATATGTTCTGTGTGGAAGGATTGATCGCGTAGAGATTATGCCAGACGGTACACGCAATCTCGTTGAGATCAAGAATCGAACCAAGTGCATCTTCAACAAGGTTCGGGATTATGAGAATGCACAGGTTCAAGCATATCTCCAGATGAACCGCGACTGGCGTTACGCTCGCCTAGTTGAACAGTATAACTCCGAGAGTGTGTCACACACTATCCAACGCGATGACATCTACTGGGCAAATCTTGTGGACAAGATGACTGAATTTTGCCGCGCCCTCCACCATCACATGTCTTCTTAAAAAAACTCTCTAAAAACAAATAATTGTTCAAACCATATATAAGTCTTGCCAGACAGACTTGTATGGGTCGGTTTGAAAAGATCTCTGCTCTTGCCAAGGAGAAGAATGTCCCTATCAGGACCATTATTGTCAAACATCTTGAACCACTTAAGATACGCACAGATGTATGCAATCGATTTAACAAGGGCGAAGAAGATGATCTAGAACCAGATGATCTGTATCAACTGTGTGATACCCCTCCTAGCCAAAAGAAATTGATAAATTATTTTTAAAAGATATTTTTTCAAAAAAAATGTTTTAAAAATAATTATGTATATTTAGACACCATAGTAAGTGAGACATGTCTCGGATCGCTGATATCATTGAGAAGCGTCGCAACCTCATGAAGTTCTCTAAACCAATTGAGAGGTATCAACCGATCGCCAACTTCGAGAGCTACTTCGAATCGAAGAAACGCACTGAAGGAGGTGTTAGCAAGAGACTTGCCGAGATCAAGAAGATGCATGAGAATTGCAAGATTCTACAGCCTCGGCCACACCGTGAGTTGTACAAATACCCTCATGACTTTGAGCGCGTTGCTGTTGATATGAAGGTCAACAAGAAGAGTGGTAGTGTCAAGGTCACAATCTGTTTACCCTTTTTGGAACAATACAACAATTATCACTCTAAGGGTATTAATGTCCCTCTCAATGAAAAGGTAAAACTCATGAAACTGGCAGGATACCCAGACTTTATTCTTGAAAACATCATAAACAGAGATTTATGGTGGAAGAAGAACGAACAGAAGAACAAAGAGTTTTTAGAACGTGTGTTCGGAAAGAAATAGTTACCTCATCATTATCATCATTATTATGAAAAAAACAAAAAAAACAACACCACCTATAAGAAGTGGTAAGGATAATCCTTTAAAAAATGTGTCTAAACCACCACTAGCTACATCAGCTGCCGTTTCTGCTGCAAATGCTGCAGCGTCACCAGCAGATTCTCCTAGACTCACCATTACATCTTTAACTGCTTCTGGAATCTTGCCTGCGTTAGCTATAACGAAATATACTAAATATCCAACAACTGTCACGACACCTCCTGCTACTACGAGTTTCAACGATTGTACAAGATCGCGGTTTCCGGCTTCATCTAATAAGCCTAATCTTTTTTGAAGTCTCGTGAAGATACCATCCCCCACTTTTTTTAATCTTATCCACACTTTGTTTAGCTCATCACCTTCTAGACCCATGTCTTGTAACATTTTTCTTCCATTTTGCAAATCCCCGCTCGATGATATCAGTTCACCCAAATTTCGTAAGGATTTATCGTCGATATTTTTTACATTTAGTTTTTTCATATACATTGCTGCCGTTAGGTTATCTATACCTTTAAATAATTCTTTAGCATCCGCGTCTGGTTTGTTAGTTATATCAATTTCTGTCTCTAGGTAGTCGGAATTTTTTATAGCTTTAGTTAGCACTCCCTGCTCAGTCGCCTCAACATCACTTATTTTCCGTAAGTCGGCAAAACTAAAATTTTCAGGGTTTACATCTACGTCAACACCTTTTTTTAACTGTTTCCTATTGATTCCTAATTTTTTCAATAAATTTCCACTAAATGCATTACCTGCTTCACCACTCGCTTTAAGTTTGATATTTGGCATTTATACTATAATCAGATTATTTTTTACATTATAAAACATCTTAACCTTGAAATATTTCTTGATATCCAAATTATCTAAATTTATTTCCTTCATACCGTGTTCATCTAGTTCATATGGCAATTCATCTGCTATGACTCCTATATCATCGCCTTCTAGATTGTACATATCTTTGGCTATGGGTTTCCATGTAAAGGTGTAAAGATGTACACCGTCACAAAAATAGTTGTGTTTTTTAACAACGATATTGGTTTTTAGTTGACTGTCGGATTTTACTCTATTTCTTCTCACCGTAACCGAACTTGATAGAAATTCTTGTGCTTTTTGATGTGTAGGTACGTTGCATTCCTGTTTACCTGCGTCATAATCTACACCTCTCGAATCACAGTATGCTTTTGGGATCTCACATTTTTCTTTTCCGTTTACAACCTTGTAATTAAATTTAGGAACATTTGTAAAACCTGGTACAGTTCCTGGAGATCTTTGCCCAGGATATTCACAAAAACTATAGAATAGAGTGTTTGCTCTCGAGCATCCCATCCGTCCATCACTCGTATTCTTCCATACAAGTTGCTCAGGTGGATATATTTCCCAAAGACTATTGAATTTTCCCCTTACATTTGTATCCGATCTTAAAAAGTTCTTTATGGGGTGACCAGATGTCTTTTCAAAAGCAAGTTGTGAAAAAGGGCTCTCACCACCTTCGTAATTACAACCACTCTCTGTGAGCTTACACACTTTATTTCTATCATCAAATACTGTAGCTTTCTTACGTGTCCACCTCGTTGACACGTAATTACACAACTTTTTCATGGCATATTCACGTGCTTTATCTAGATCCTCTTCTGTTGGTACTTTTGTCATGTTAATAGTACATAAGATATTATTATTAATGTTATGATTGCAAAAATAAATAAAACTATTATCAATGTTTTGTTGTTGTTCTTTTTTTCACTTTTGGACTCTATACCAAGATTTTGTCTAAAAATCTCTAGATCTCTATCCATTGTCTCTTGTACACCTACTATCCCCGCAGCCTCTAGTGCATCTAGTCTCCAACTACTCGAATAACCCTGTGATCTCATGTATTCATCCTCATACTCTGCAAATTTTTTAGCAAATTCGTTGTCAGCATACACAGGTACTCCCGTATCTTCATCTATTGTTAGTAACAATGAAGCTAAATTAACATCTACTCGATCTTCTAAGAAGTTATAACCAGGGTATGCTTCGTCATACACCGAGTTCATTATACTTGTGTAACTGTCTCTGTAGGTGTCTTCTATAAAATCTTTAGAAAGAATTACAGTTAAACCTTTTTTGTCACTAAAGTCAGATATTATAAAGAAAACATCCATAGCCGTGGTCACAATACCTACAAAAACTGTTACTGCACATGCTGGTGTAGGTCCAGCGGCACATCCAGACATTCCTATAGTTAAATTATCCATCAAACTTATCAAGCCTTTAGTGGCATACTTTAATGCCATGCCAACTGCATTTTTTGTAAAAAATTCTGTTGCTTCCTTAGCAATCCTTGTAGCTATAGCTCTTTGATACAATTTACTTGCATTTCTAGTCACTATGGCAGGAATTTTTCTTCCAATGTTTTCTTTTAGTTGTGTCATAATCCTGACTGTTGCTTTATCTATTGCTTCTCTTGTACCGTACTCACCTAGTGATCTACTAGCAACAGAGTAAGCTACCTTTCTTCCTCCTCTTTCTATTAAATTTTCTCCTATAACACCTACAGCCATCCCACCTATTACATCTCTCATAGTATCCAAAGCCTGCTTGAACTCATCGAATTTTCTCCTGTCTTCAGCGGTAGGTTCGTCATCAGACATTTTATTATATTATAATATAATAAAAAATGATTATTATCATTGTATTTTTTGTTATATTTGTTTACTTGGGGACTTTGTTTTACAAATACTATAAGAATGATTACAAATCGGGTGCTTTTAAAGAAATAGATTTTTATAATCCATTTTGCTGTTACGATGATCTCGACCTGTCTAGCACAACTTTTTTTGGTACTACACCAGACACAGACACGGGCACAGACACAGACACAGACACAGATAGTGACGATGACGATGGGGGTGGGAGTGACGGTGGGAGTGGGAGTGGGAGTGGGAGTGGGAGTGGGAGTGGGAGTAGGAGTGAAGACACAGATGATGACGAAGAAGATGATGAAGACGAGGATGATCTTAGAGATCAACTACCTTCAACATCTGCTACAATAACATTGAGATATGGTGGAAATGTAAGAGCAAATATATCATCACCTACATATAATACCCGAAGTACTGTTAAAGTTGTTGATGACGGAGATAATGCTTTGAGAGATGATAATGGAAATAAACTTCGACTTTCCACTTTGAGGGGTATAGAATTTAGTGATGAGGCATTTGATACCAATATATTATTAATACTAGTTTCTAATAAAACTTATAGAAAAGAAGGTTCTGATTTAAATATAGCTAAGATGTTTGAAATTAACGAAACAAATGCTAATATTCTTGAGCATCTAGCACATAATGAAAGAATATTTTTTAAAGATACTAAAAAAATTTACATTTTTTTGAGATTGAATGATGATACCGCATGGGAACAAATAATTCATAAACCCACAGAAGATGTGGTATTTTTTGAACATGATAATTTTAAAGGTGATGGTCATTATATTTCCAGTACGAACCTGTATGATGAAATGAGTATAACAGGTACGTGTTTTGATCACGAAGATCAATTGAATAATAAAGAAAGTGAAGATTTAAAATATTTTAAAAAGAAACATATTACTTCTATGTTTATTCCACTTAAATATCTTGTAACTACTTATTCTGCAGCGGAATGTAAGATAAGCGGTAGCCGCTGTTCTAGAAAGGTAAATGATCCCGAAACAGGAGATGCACTAGCAAAGTATAAATCGTCATTCACAAAAGATGATATTGAAAGATTGTGTAGTGATGACGACCAAGCAAAAAAAGATCCACACAGTATATCTGTTGCTACAAGAAATAAAAATTCTTTAAGTCATAAATTTTAATATGTAAATAATATAAATGACTGATAAAAAGACTACAATAGCATTGTTTATGTTTTTATTTTTAATATTTGGGGTTGTTGTAGCAATTGGTATGTTTACAGATTGGAAATTTAAATTTGAAGACGATGAAGAAACTACGACAGTTGATACCAGTGGAGATGTCGATACTGACTCCGACTCTGACTCCGAAGATGATCCTGATTATGAATCCGATGAAGAAGAATTTAAAGACGAACTTAGAGATGGTATACCTGCACATCTACGTGATGTAAAACCTACTACATCTGAATGTACAAGTGTATTTTATGCTGGTGATGATTCACGAGTGTGTAAGAGTAAGCAGCAAGACGGTGAAGCTGGTTTTACATGGAAGTGGTCAGGTAATGACCCAGAATTCTTGGGCGAGCGTTGTCAGCTTCTTATTGATCACTATGGAATAAAAGCAAAAATACATACTCCAGAAGAGTATGATGATATAAATATAGCAACAAATGATGTAAAAGCGTCTAGACAATCATACGGTGTACATGGTTTAAATGATCAGTTGTCACAGAACGATATAACATTCGAAATAACTCCATATGATGATCAGAATAATCCAATAGCAAGTAAACAAAGTGTAAATATCCAACAGAAATCTGATTGTAATACTGCAAGTCAAAACATTTATACACGACAGGCTTATAAATATTGGAAAGATGGTGACGATAAATATATAAGAGTAAAAATTAAAAATAATGGTGGAGAGACTTCAGAATTTGTTAGTTTGCTGCCAGCTAAAAATAGAGAAGAGAGTAATTCAGATCCTGACAAAAAACTTCAAGATTACAGATTAGCAATTCAAAGATCTAAAAGTCTTTATGGGCCTAGTAATGGTTTATTTCAAGTTAGATGTCCAGCTAGTAAGTCTAAAAATACTAAAAAGGGTTCAGATATTATGAGTGAAAAGAGTTGTGATAAAAATTATTATGTATACAGCAATAGCAAATGTCAGACCGGAAAACCAAGGTGGAATTCGGTTTCGTGTGGTTGATGTGTCCAAAAATGTGTGCGAGACAGAGTTAAGTCCCGGGGGGACACAGAGTAGGAAGCCCGCAATGGACAATCTGAACAAGAAGGCTTACAGTGTCCTCGAGAAGAAGGGTGAGAAAAAGTTTGTAGAACATGTGTTTACTCACCCGGATGATCATGATAAGAAGCCTGAAGAGAAACGTCAGCTCTCTTATGCAGAGATGAGGATGCTGTACGGTTAAGCATTTTTTTAAAACCCACGGTGACCAAAAATGTGTGTGGATGAGATTTAAGTCCAGGGGGGACACAGAGTAGGAACAACTCACAAGTACACGTGCTTGATCGATGGCTCGCATCCAGCTC
>Ga0181394_1001321_pt1 | contig 10866 bp, 7 predicted proteins | sample 17SPOviralmetaG_FD_130123 | JGI IMG/M metagenome (GOLD analysis project Ga0181394, IMG submission 130123) | Marine viral communities from the oligotrophic San Pedro Time Series (SPOT) site, San Pedro Channel, CA, USA - 17 SPOT_SRF_2010-11-23 | ecosystem: Environmental > Aquatic > Marine > Strait...
AATTCTTCTGGCAACGACTACGCCTCTTGGACATTTAGAAAAGCCCCTAAGTTTTTTGACATAGTTACCTACACAGGAACAGGATCAGCGCAAAATATAGCACATAATCTAGGTGTTGTTCCAGGGATGATTTGGATTAAAAGAAGAAATGCTGTATCTAATTGGTCAGTTTATCATAGAGAGTTAAATGGGGGAAGTAGCTCAGAACAAAAATCTATAGCACTTAATTTAGATACTACAGAAGATTCAGACAATGGATTCTTTAATAATACAGCACCAACAAGTTCAGTTTTTAGTGTAGGCAATAGAGATGAAACAAATAATAATAACGATACCTACGTAGCATATTTATTTGCTCACAATAATAGTGATGGTAACTTTGGACCTAATAGCAATCAAGATATTATTAAATGCGATTCTTTTACAGGAAACGGTACTACTAAAACTATAACTTTAGGGTTTGAACCACAATTAGTTTTTATTAAAAATGAAGATTTAGATGGCTCTGCCTGGACATGGTTTGATAGTATGAGAGGTTTAAATAATGTAAAAAGTAGAGCTTTATATGTAAATGATACTGCAAGTGAAGCGTCTGCAGATATAGGTACTGATTCGGTTATTATACCTACTCCAACAGGTTTTATATTAAATACTAATAGTGCTCTTATTAATCACAACAATTCAAAGCATATTTTTATGGCAATCAGGCGTGGCCCATTAACAAAGCCCACTTCAGCAAGTAGTGTTTTTGAAATAGACAACGCAGGTTCTACAGGGGATGGTGCTGCCCCTAAATTTAGAAGTACTTTTCCTGTAGATTTTGCGTTAAGAAAAGACACAGGGTCAGGCAATTGGGAAGCACTTACACGTTTACTACAAGGTACTTCTTTACGTCCAAATGATACTAATCCAGAGGACACTGGATCAGGTGGTGATCAATTCGATTATATGAATGGTTACAATACAGGAACAACCACAGATTCTTCTTTATACAGTTGGATGTGGAAACGTGCACCTGAATATTTTGATGTAGTTACCTATGACGGAAATGGTACTGCAGGTAGAACCATAAATCATAACCTTGGCGTAGTACCAGAAATGATTTGGATTAAAAATAGAGGATATGATGACGGTGGCGGCAATGGTGAGGGTTGGTTTGTTTACCATAAAGGTTTAAATGGAGGAACTGATCCAGAAGATCACGGTCTTAGGTTAGACACAGACGCTGCTCAAGTAAATGACGATCTTAATGGTACAGCACCAACCTCAACAGTATTTACTGTAGGTAATGATAGAAGAGTAAATGCGCTTTTAGAATCTTCTATTAATAATACCTACATAGCCTATCTTTTTGCTACAGTAGCAGGTGTAAGCAAGGTGGGAAGCTACACTGGTAATGGAACTACAGATGGCTCTAAAGTTATAGACTGTGGATTTAGTTCAGGTGCAAAATTTGTACTAATTAAACGTACTGACAGTACAGGGAACTGGGCGGTGTTTGATTCAGATAGAGGGATTGTTGCAGGAAATGATTCTAATCTTAGAATAAATTTATCAACTGCTGCAGAAACAAGTATAGATTATATAGACCCAGATAATTCTGGTTTTATTGTAGGGGTAGGAACTGACTCTCGTACCGTTACAAATATAAATACAGGAAACTATATATTTTATGCAATAGCTGCATAATCAAACTCATATGAAAGGATCAATCTAATGGGTGAATACAGAGAAAGAACAACAGGCGAAGTTAAAAGTCAAGGTGAGTGGAGAGCGGCATTTCCTAATATGTCTCTGCCAAGGGTCTGGACTAGTAATGTCTGTGACGCAATGAATATAGACCCAGTATTACCAAGTCCTGCTGCTACCACTTCAGCGTATCAAACAAGTGTACGTGATGGTGTAGAGCAAGACGCTAATAACAACTGGGTAGAGAAGTACGTAGCCAAAGACATGTTCGCTGACACTACTGTAGATGGTAAGACAACTACTAAAGCAGAACACGAAGCGGCTTATCAAGCTACACTAGATGCTAACATTGCAGCAGGTCATCGTAGTACACGAGACAGCAAACTGGCTGAGACAGATTGGACTGCTATGTCGGATGTTACAATGGCAGACAACATGAAGACCTATAGGCAAGCTCTACGTGATCTACCAACGCATAGCAACTGGCCCAATCTAGAAGATGCAGACTGGCCCACTAAACCATAGAGTATAATTTATGACTGAAATTAAATTAACATCAGAAGAAATAGAAACAATGCTAGACAATGCAGCTAGGCGTGGAGCTAAAGAGGCACTACGTTCTATCGGTTTGCTTGACAATGATGCACAAAAAGATATACTAGAGATGCGTAATTTAATAGAAGCATGGCGAGATACACGTAGAAGTATATGGAGCACTGTGGTAAAGTTAGCTACAGTTGGAACACTAACATTCATAGCAGGTGCTGTTTGGATGACATTTGGTAAGTAAGGCATAAACAATGATTAATCAATTTAAAAATCCTACATTCGGTGGTTTCAAACCAGATGCAATGCAACGTATTGCAGGAACATTAGGTTATACAGGAGACATGTCTGGATTTAATTCTTATCTAGATCAAAACCCTGATAAGAAAAATCAAATGGAACAGTTTAAACAAGCAGCTATGACGATGGCTAAAGGTGGTAGTGTACGAAAGTTTAATACAGGTGGTTTTAGCTTTGGTAACACGCCAGTTGGTAATTTACCACAAGGTAATACAGGGTACTCTGCAAATCCTGCACAAACAGCAGCAGAAAGACAGGCAGCAGCAACAGCACAACAAATGGCTGCAAACAATAATGATGATAGTCCTGCTGATTTTAGTCAGGGTATACAAACCTTACAAGGACCAACATCTGAAGATAATACTACATATTATAAAGTAGGAGATTCTACTTTTCAAGATTATCAATCTGCATTACATCATTATAATACAAGTGGTGGTGCACAAACTGATATGCCTATCGGTGATGTTGTAGGTGGTCCTGCACTGCCACCACCATCATTTGGTGGACCACCTTTAACAAAACCAGACCCTATAGTTACATTACCTGTAATGCCCGATCTTGGTGGTTATGATCCAACTAAAGGTATGCCAGAGGCATTACCAGAACCTGACTTTAGTGTATACGGGTATGTACTACCCGACTATGCCGAAGGACCATTAAAAGATATTGTTATGGGTGGTACTGACCTTGGTAATATTAAAATAGAAGGTAACACAGTAACATTTTCTGATGGTAAAACAATACAAGCACAAACACCTGAACAGGCTCAGATGATTGTAGATGCCGCAACTCAATATAAAATAGAAGTACAAAACCCACAGAAATTAAAAGAAGATGCATATCGTAACTACATTACACAACAAATTGGTAGTGGCGTAACTGGCGATATTGAAAATATTGATCAAGTTTATGCAGATACAAGTGCCTTATATGAACAACAAAATATAGAATTGCAAAGGTTACAAGCGCAATCTGCAGCTAATCCTAATGATCCATATTTAAAAGAACTTGTAGAAGCTAAAGGTAAAGAGGTATCAGATACCTATGGAAAACTGCAACAAATAACACCACTATATCAGTCTCGCCAAAAAACTATATCAGATGTAATGACTGAACGTGCAACTGATCCTACATTACCTGAAGGTGCAAAAGTAGATGCAGCATTAATAGGTGAAGCTACAGAAGGACAGCTTATTGAGGCAGGTAGTGGTCAGGTGTCTGGTGACGGTGGTGTAAGTTCTGTAGCATTAGCAGATACATATCTTGCTGCAAATGTTGATCAACCAGATACAGCTAAGTATGAAGCAGATGTACGTGCAGATCAAGTAGCTGCACAAACACAAGCATTAAATGCTGCACAGACAAATGAAGATGATGCACGTGCACAAGTATCTGCAGCTATGGCTACAGCTAGTATGGTTGGTGATCTTAATGCTGCTCAAGGCACTGCAACTCTCATGGAAAATGAAGTACAACGTGAGATACAAGATGGTGAATTGGTATCTGGTGCATCAACAGATGCAACCAAAGCAGCTAAGTTTACTGAACAAGTAGAAGCAGCAACTGCCACACCTTCAGAGAAAGCAACAGTACAGGGTCAGCTAGTTGGCCTCATGGAACAGTTTGAGGGTACAACACCACCTGCATGGGCTTCAGGGGCTGTACGTTTAGCTAATCAACAGATGGCTGCACGTGGACTTGGCGCATCTAGCATGGCAGGTCAGGCTATTATACAGGCAGCTATGGAGAGTGCACTACCAATTGCACAGGCAGATGCTTCTACACAGGCAAGCTTTGAAGCACAAAATTTATCTAATGTTCAAGCACGTAGAATGCTTGCAGCAGAACAACGTGCACAGTTTTTAGGTCAAGAGTTTGATCAAGACTTTCAGTCTCGTGTACTAAATGCAGGTAAGGTTAGTGATGTAGCTAACATGAACTTTACTGCAGACCAACAAATACAATTAGAAAATGCACGTATGGTGCAAACAATGAACCTAGAAAACTTGTCTAATCGTCAGGGTATGCTTCTTGCGGAGGCATCTGCACTAGCCAACTTAGACATGGGTAATTTAAATAATCGCCAACAAACGTCTGTACAAAATGCTCAAAACTTTTTGCAGATGGACATGGCTAATTTATCTAATGAACAACAAGTTGAAGTATTTAAGTCGCAACAAATTATACAGTCAATGCTTACAGATCAAGCAGCAGTAAATGCTTCACGTCAGTTTAATGCTACGTCAGAAAATCAAGCTAATCAGTTCTATGATAACTTAAACTCAACTATTAATACGTTTAATGCTGAACAATCTAATGTACAAGAACGTGCTAATGCAGGTATGATTAATACCGCAAATCAATTTAATGCAGAAATGAAAAATCAACGTGAACAATTTAATGCAAGTAACCAACTAGTAGTAGATCAATCTAATGCTACATGGCGTAGAGAAATTGCAACACAAGATACTGCAGCTACTAATCGTGCAAATGAATTAAATGCCATAAACACACTTGATGTATCTAATACTGCTTACAATAACATGTGGCAGCTATACGGTGATCAGATGGAATGGGCATGGACAAGTGCAGAAAACCAACAGGATCGTATAAACGAACTAGCACAAGAACAGCTATCAGTTGAAGAACGTAAGCTAATGATTGACGCAGAGTCATCTAGATCATTTGGTAATCTTGTAAGTAATTTATTATTTAGTGATTTAAGTAAAACATTTGCAGGAAGTTTTTTTAGTGGTTTAGGATAAGGAAAGAATATGATTAATTTATATACTGCTGCAGCAAAAGGATACTCAAAAGCTGTACGTGATTTAGAAAAACAAAATAAACCAAAAGTAGAACCACAAAAAACTGGTGGTTTATTAGCACGTGATATGTCACGTATGCCTAAACAACAAGAAGGTAGCAATAAAGAACCATATGATATGGTGCTAGATGCAATGAAACAAATTCGTGAATATAGGAGTAAACTTTAATGTCACAAAATTATCGTAAGAGTTTTAATGCTCCTATTCCTGGGCAGAGTTTAACTGCTGAATTGGGTGCACGTCCTTGGCAACATCCACCACAGTACAGTACAGTAGAAGAGGCTATGGATTTTTATGCACCAAGAATACTAGAGCCAGAGTTTCGTGATCAGATAGTAGATGTAATGGAACTTGGGATTCCTCTTACAACTATAGCAAACTCTTTACAATCTGGAGGTGTCATGCAAGGTAAACATAGTATAGATGTAGGTATACTTATCATGCCTGTGCTTATTGAAATGTTATCTTATGTAGGTGACGAAGAAAAAATTGAGTATGTTGTAGGTACAGAGATGGAAGATGAGGATAAGGATAAGTTTCGTGACTCAACAATTGCAAAGGCAATGCGTAGTGTAAAAGAAAAAATGGAAGAAACAGGTAAAGAACCTATAGAGGAGTTACCTGAGAGTGGTGTAGAAGAAGAAAGTATGGCTGAAGAACCTGCACCTGCAGGACTAATGGCACGGAGGCAGTAATGGGATTTAATTTTGGAGCATTTGTTGGTGGTGCATCTGACAATTTAGTTAATATGATTAAAGAAAAAGAAGCACAATTGTATGAAGAACAAAAAGATGAGAAGGAACGGTTACGTGAGGCTCGTGTAGAAGCTACAAGAAAACGTCAGGCAGATGAAGAGGAAGCTAAAGGTCTTATGGAGTCTCTTAGTTTATTCTATTCCCCAGATCAAGTAAAAGATATTATGGCAAACGGTAAAGCCCAATCTAAGTATGCAATAAATCATGGAGAGTATATGGCAGGTAGAGGGCTAAGTGCTTCTGCTAGTTACTCAATGCCTAAAACAAGTGTTCAAAGTGAATTTACTTTTGATATTAATGATCCTCGTGGCTCACAGGTAAGTTCACAAATGGCAGCTATGGAAAAAGAACAGGTAGATAAAGCAATAAAAGAAGCTCCTGTAGATTCTACTCAACCATTTATATCACGGTTTACACAACCACCTAGAGAAGATGATGTAAATAAATCAAAAACATTTGAAGCACGTTTAGTTGAGCTAGACTTTCAACGTAGTAATGCAAAAAGTCAAGAGGAACTTGACGAGATTGATCAAGCATATAATACTACACTGGATTCATACGTAAAATTTAAAAAAGAAATATCAAAAAGTGGAGTTGATACCAGTCCGTTAGGCATGAGTAAATCAAGTATCAATGCTACAATTGATGGAAAACTAACAACAATTATTTCAGAGTACGCAACTAAAGGTGCAGACGATAGAATTTCTATTGCTTTTGAGGGTAATGAAGGTGTTGTTTTTCCTTTAATGGGATTGGCAATTGATGGGGGTATGCACCCAAGAACAGGACAAATTGTAGGGGGTTTAAAACAAGATCAAAGGTATGGTGATCCAAACTTTCAAGAGTATACAAATGCAGTAGATGGTGTTGAGTTAGCACACGAAACACGTATACAGTCGTATATTCAAAACAAAGAAATTGCATACAATTCTTTAGTTAGGGAAGCTGCAGATAATAATGCTCAAGAAACTTATGAAAGCCTTGTAGCTGCAAGTGGGTTTGTTCCAATAAAAGGTGGTGAACCAAGAAGTATACAGGAAATTGAGGAAGGTAGACTAAATGGCCTGTATAAATTAGGTCAGGTTGTTGAATACCAAGACGAAAACGGAACTGTAAAAACAGCACTTGTTGCAGATTTAGGATTAATATTTTATTAAGGTATAAACAATATGGGTAAGTATCAATATCTTCAATCTACAAACTCACCGCAATCTATGGTGAGTAATAATGAAGATGAAAACGAAGGAAGAAAGTTTCAGTTTTTAAGAGGCTCTGATATTTCTTCAAAGGCTGAGTCACAAACTACTGTAGTATCACCACGTCAAAATTATGTAAGGGAAGAAAATACTTCTACTGTTGTTGATATAGATAACCCTACAACTGAACAAAAAATTGACGAGACACAAAATCAAATGGAAGATGCAGGTCTTGCAGATCAAACAGATAAAGAGTATACTGATCCACGTATTGAGGCAGCAATTGTAGAGGCTCGTAAAAATTATGCTGCACGTGACAAGGATGTAAGTGCAGAGAAAGAATACTATGAAGGTTTAGCTGCATCATTTGGTAATGAAAAAGCAATTAAAAGACAAGATGATTTGCTTGACTTATCTGATTATGAAACTAGGGCAGAAGATAACGAAACTAAGATACAAGAGGAAGCAGAAACTATCCGTAACTATATGAACAGTACGGAAAATCCCATTCATAGAAAATTAATTGATGAGTTATTAGATAAAGGATATGGTACTGATTCAATATCTAGACTAATAACTACTGCTGAATTAACACCAATTGTAGGTACTGCAATGGCGGTGGAAGAAATAGATGATGATTTTGCTTTAGCTCAAAAACTTTGGAGAGAAGGAGATTTAGCAAGTAGAGGATGGGCAGCAGGTTTAGGGTTTATCACTGCTGCAGAATTGTTAGGCACTGCAATTGTTGGTGGTAAAGGTGTAGCAAAACTATTAGGTGCTAAGAATGTTAAAAAATATGCACGTGCTAAATTAAATTCTAAGCAAGCTGCTGAAGCAGGAAGTGAAGCAGCAGAAGAAGCTGCAGGTAAAGCTAAGAAAGTTGCTGAAGCTAACCCAGAAACGAAACAAGCTTTCATTGAGGCGTTTGAAGAACGTACTGGTAAGATAATTTCAACAGGGGATAAGGGCAATAAAGTAATTGACCCTACACTCACACGTAAAGCAGGTAAAGAAACATCAGAAGAAATACAAAATTATAAAAACAGACCTGTAAAAAATACACTTGAAGAGGGTGTAGTTGCTCAGACCGTACAGTTTGCTCACTTAACAGATGATCCAGATGTACTTGTCTCACCACTACTCAAACCAGAAAAGTTTGATGCCATTGTAGCTATTGCTACCGATCTTAAAAAGTCTAACCCTGAAGCATTTGGTAAAAAGAAAACTATAATTGACGATTTGTTTGAGTTGAGTGTAGATAAAGAACTGTTTGCAGATGACAAACTAGGAGAACTTCTTACAAAGTATAACATTTCTTACGATGACTTTGTACTATCTGTTGTAGGCTCTGGCTCTGAGGCAGGTAAGATACTAAACAAACTATCACAGATAGCTAAAGCACGTCCTGTTACTGCTGTCAATGCAGCAAAAGAAAAAGCTGCTAGAGAAGCTGCAGGAAATATACGTAGGACAGTTTTGAGGGTTGAAAATATTAGACGTGGTGCACTTGTATCTCAGCTTGCTACTGCCTCACGTAACCTTACATCAGGCATGATAAGAGCACCTATGGAAAGCCTTGGTAATGTCATGGATGAGTCCTTGTACCGTCTATCAAATGATGGTTTAGGGTCTGCCGTAGGTGCAATATTTAACGGTGATGTATGGACAGATAGCTTTCGTCAAATGAAATATATGTTCCGTAATCCTGTTGAGGCTAAACGGTACACTGACTTGTTATTAGATCGTCCAGAACTAGGTGATCAATATGATCGTATGTTTAATAACCTCAATGAAATACAGGCACTCACAGGACGTGGTAAGGGTGGAGTAGGTGATACTATTCTTACTGCACTTGAAGACGGTGTTAGTATATTAAATACACCTAACCGTATGCAAGAGTATCTTATTAGACGTGGTGCATTTTTTGGTGAACTTGAAAGGTTATCAAGACGTGAATGGGGTATTGACCTTGTTGATACACTTAATCAAGGTAAGATGCGTGACCTGTTAAACGATGCTAAATCTGTTCGTCCTTCAGGTGGACGTAGCTTTATGGATTTAGTAGATGACAGTGTTAATAGAGCACTTGATTTAACGTATGCTAAACAACCAGACATTCCTGTATTTCAAAGCATGTCAAATTTTATTACACAAAATGGTCTGACTGTAGTAATGCCATTCCCACGTTTCATGTTTAATAGTATGGAATTACTTGGTCAGTATGCAGGTGGTGCATCTATTCCTATAACACGTAAGATGGCAAGCATTGTAACAGGTGGTAAGGTAGGTAAGGGTAAGCTTACACCGAAAGATCGTCAACGTATCCAACGTAACATAATGGGTTGGGCAGCTATTGGTGCTGCATATCAGTATCGTACAAGTGATGATGCAAATGCCGACTATAAAATGCTTAATACATCTGAAGGTGAGATGTTAGATACTACACCACAGTATCCATTACGACAGTTTTTATACCTTGGAGAAGCAGCCAAACGTTTATTTAAAGACGGTACTATGGGTGATTGGTTTAATGTAAGAGAGTTTCAGGATACTTTCTTGGGTGTAAACTTTCGATCAGGAGTAGGTAATGTTTTTGTTGAAGAGGTTGCAGAGCTTGCAAGTGGTCTTGATTTAACTAAAAAAGAAAATGCTGCCAAGGTTCTTGGTGGTGCACTAGGAAACTATTTATCTACATGGCTTGTTCCGTTTGCTCAAGTTGTAGAAAGTCAACGTGCAGCAGGACTACGTGGAACAGAGTATAAGGATGTACGTGAAGACCCTGACATGGGCTTCTGGTCAACACTTGGTAATGAAGTTAAACGTCCATTTGATCAACGTGGTTTCTCTATGCTACCAAGCACAGAGGAAGAGTTACCAGAACGTCAGTTCTTGTATGCAGGTGATGGCACAAAAGAACGTACAAATATTTTATCTCGTGTTATCTTTGGTCTTAACTTTCAAGAAAGAGATGCACAATATGGTGAATATTTAAAAGGTAAGGGTATGCAAGAATGGGAACTTGGAAGTAAGTCTCGTGTACCTACAGTACAACGTATGGAAAATAAAGAACTTAGGAAGCATATACCTACGATTGTTGATAATGTTAAAAATTATGAGAATATAATTAGAACACAATACAATGTTAAAAGTTCAGACTTTAAAAAAGATATTACGGAAGAGCAGTATGTAAATTCTAAAGTAGTACCACTAATACAAAGTCAAGTTAATAACTTAAAACGAGAGCTAAGAGAAACAGATTTTTCTGCAAGTGATCCCTATCTACAGGCACAAGTTCAATACCGTAGACTTGGGGGTAAATTTAGAAAGTATGCATCTGTTCAATTTTATGAACGGTTTGGTAGGTTTGCAGACGCATCAAATACAAGAGACTTACAACAGTTAGTCGAGATAGGAAAGACCTACAAATCTGAGATAAGAAAATAAACAAGGGGAGCTAAATGCTCCCCCTTTTTTTATCTAGTGTCTCCACTTCCACCCAGTGTTCCCTTGTCCTTACGTTTATCTAGCTTGATTAAGTTCTGTGCAGCTATC
>Ga0181394_1001323_pt1 | contig 10864 bp, 9 predicted proteins | sample 17SPOviralmetaG_FD_130123 | JGI IMG/M metagenome (GOLD analysis project Ga0181394, IMG submission 130123) | Marine viral communities from the oligotrophic San Pedro Time Series (SPOT) site, San Pedro Channel, CA, USA - 17 SPOT_SRF_2010-11-23 | ecosystem: Environmental > Aquatic > Marine > Strait...
AGATGCTTTTGGTGGTGTTCAAGTTGAAATAATGTTAAGTCCAGATGCGAATGTATTATTTTTTGAAGATGGTGTAATCCCCGCTGGTAAGGGTGAAGCTCATTACAGATTATCTAAACTGAAACTATGTTGTGAAGTTCAAGATCTCCCATCGGATATGAGCCAGTCTCAGGCTTCGGGTTCATTTGAGTTTAATACAATCACTTCTCTCTATACTTCAATCAATTCTACTAATGCACAGATTCAATATTCACTTGCTCTAAAATCACTTCAATCTGCCTTTATGACATTCATGCCTGTTGCGAATATTAATACACTTCAAGCGGATGGAACAGCTACAACATATCCTTCTAATGCTTCGGTTTCTGCTTCTGGCGGACAACTTGCTGGAATTAAGAGAGTTCAATTCTTAAAGGGTGGAACTAAACATCCAGCTGAGTTTGATTATAATAATATTATTCTTGATGATTCCCGAACTCAACTCCCAGATCCACAGATTATTAAGGGTCTTTATGATGCGATTGTTCCAGCCTTCCATCAGACACGATCAACTATTTCTCCCATGAATACTAACAGAGATTATCTTATGGGAACTCTAAAAGAACCGACATCATATTCTCGTATTGTTGATGGTGGAGCTGTTATGGGTCTTGGTGTCAAGTATGGAATCGGAGATGCGGGTGAAGATTTCTCACAAGAACAATTTGGAGTTTCAATTGAAAGTCAATTAGATACTGATAATCCCATCGGTGTTTATCTCTTCTTCAAGTCTAAGGCTTCTCTTGTATATAATCAGAGCGGAGTTCAATTAATTCAGTAATTCGTTTAAAAGATGAAAATAAAATATATACTATAATAAAATGAATCTTGAAGATAGAGTAAATAATTATCATAAAACATTTCCGAAATATTCTAAATTAATAATCAATCGTGAAACTATTGAAGGAATCTGGGTGATGGGTAATAATTACACAACTAAAACTGAATTATATGGAGCTTATCCGTATGGATATTTAGAAAGGATATTTTCATTATTTCCATTAATAAAAAATAAAACTCTTCATTTATTTAGTGGATCTCTTCCTGAAAGTGATGATTATGATAAAGTTGATTATAATACTGGAATAAATGCTGAAACCATGTCAGAAATAATCCCACATAATTTTTATGAATTAATATTATCTGATCCACCATATTCAATTGAAGATTGTGACCACTATGGATGTTGTATGGTAAAAAGGAATGTTGTATTTAAAGAATGTTATAAAGTAATGAAACAAGGCGGACATTTGATATGGTTAGATCAAGTCCTTCCGAATTATAAAAAAACAGAGTTTAAAATACTTGGAAGAATTGGAATGGTTAAATCAACGAATCACCGATTTAGAGTAATCACTATATTTGAAAAACTATAAACCCATTTTTGTGAGTATTCTATTATATAATTAATTCACATTTTTGGGTTTTGTTTTCTACTCAATAATTTTTTATTTTTTTATTTCATGATTTATAATATATATATTATTATAAAATATGAGTTATTCTTCTGATGATGGTAGTATTCCCGATCTTATTTCGCTTTCTAAAATCCCAGTTAATTTTGAACAGAATATTGAAACCGACCTTTTAGAGCCAGTAGTCTTCAATCAAGGCTCAACTTCTCAGGATGGTTTCTGTCGTTTCACCTTGCAGAATAAGGGTTTCCTTCATTCTCATTCTAAGCTCTTCATGTCGGTTGAAGCTGGTGCGGGTGTGAGTAGTGGTTACTTTAATCCTGCGACTGGTATTGGTCAAGTTGTTAAGAAGGCGGTTCTTAAAATTGGTAATAAAACCCTGAATGAAGTATCATCTTGGGATTCGCTCCATGCCGTTAAATCTTCATTAATTAAGAATGAAAATAATGTTGAAAGAGAAATGTATTCTTCGGGACGATTTATGAATCATAAGTTTCAGTATGCTTCGGGATCTAAGGATGTTGCGACTCGTTATGAATTAGATAATGGATATGAGTATGATGGAGACCATCCTGGGGAATGTAATGTTCCACTATGGGCGGAGATGGATACTAACTTTAAACAAGATTCTCCCACTTATTCAATTGATTTAAGTGATCTTTTCCCATTCTTAAAGGTCAATCAGCTTCCGTTGTACATAATAAATGAGCCGATCAATATTGAACTGACCTTTTATCCGACAACGGGTCATCGGTTACAGATTGATGCGAATGATACAGCGGGGGCGGAACAACTTATCCGCCGAAGTGATTTGAAGTTCTGTGCTGATTATGTTTATTATGGTCAATCTGATGAAATGGAAAAGTGGGCTAATGCGAATAAAGATTTAAGTTTCTCATTTGTAGATTACAGACTCGTTGAAACAACTATCAACGCCACAAGTCTCGGTTCGGGTATAATTAGAAATCTTGGAATGGCGAATCGTGTTGTTCCCCGTATTCTTACACTCTTATCTGATAGTGCTAAAACAGAGACTAATATTCTCACTCAGGCTTGTAGTATTGCCCCTTCGGTGAATGCTTCGGGTGTTCCTGGTGGAATCAAGTATAATGTAAGATATAATGATAGTTTTGAATATACTTCGGATGTTGATAATACTGCACGACTATTTAGTATTCTAACCGATTCGGAAGGTGTGCCTTTCCTTTCACGAACAGAATATTCACATGAGCGTGACACAATTGGAGCTTCTACTCTACAAGGAAGAACACAGAACGCTGAGCTTCGTGGTCATTTCTTCTATCTTGGTTCTAAGCTGACGAATGGTCGTGTTGGACAGCGTGGTGTTGAGCTTCATTTAAGTGGTGGATTCACGGGAACGATTGCTGATACGATGCGAAACTTCTGCGAATATCTCCGAGTTGCTCGTCTATCTAATGGGATGTTTGATGTGATTAATGCTTGATTCGTTTAATTCCTGAAAAAATAATATATTAAGTTATTATATAATGACTCAATTTGATAAAGATTATAAACATGGAAAAGAAAGTGAAATCATTTCTCTTCCAGATTTAAGAAAAGTATTTGGTAAAGATTTAATTTTAGATGATGAGATGTTTGCTCATTTTGATTATTTTAAAGATGATTTAATGTGTGAATTAAAAACCCGAGATGATATTGTTTTTAAAGATAATGAGTTTCATTACACAACAAGAAAGGGGAAAAAGATGATATTAGATTCAATCTATTTTGATGCAGTAAAGATGAGATTTGCTTTTCAACATAATAAAAAAAGAAAAGATAAAAAAAGATTTTATATAATTTGGAAATGTAATGGACAATATTTTTATTGGAAAATAAATTGGGGAAAAATAGAATATTTTATTGAAGAACAAGATAGAGATTTTGGACATGGTTACAATCAAGTCCGAGATGTTATTAATGTTAAAGTTGAATATATTAAACCCCTTTCATCTATTTCTCTTTGATATAGACCTTATCCATCGTTGCTGGATCATGACCCATTTTCTCAGCTAATTCTTCTTGTTTCTGTTTAAGTTTTCCGAACTCACTATCAGCTCCGAAGTGATGTGAAGCGACTATCTTTCTCATTAAAGTTGTGGAGACAGAAGCTCCATTAAGATATTTTTTTGAAGTTTTCATTAAGAGTTGAGAAATCATATTTCTACTTAATGGATTCCCTGTGGATGATACGAATAAAACATCTCCCATTTTCTTCCCTGTTTTCTTAATATACATATTTAAGATCTTTTCAAGATCCTTGGGAATATCAATTATTTTTTGTCCGTATTTCTTACTTGTTTTATATTCGTTATACAATCCGAACATTTTATTCTTTTCTTTCACAAGATAATTAGTAGTCTTTTTATCTTCATCTTTTAGCTTGTTAAATTGAGTTTTGCTGATTAACTTTTGACCGCTCATATCATTCCGAGTGGGAATACGAATTAACATGTTGTACAGAGTATAAACCATGAGTAACTCTTTATCTTTTCCAGTTAATTCAGATTTCTTTTTTAATCCTTTTGATTTAATTTCATTTTCCATAGTTTTAATCATCTCTTCAATCTTTTCATATTCAACGAAGTTTTTAGATTGCTTGTCTGAAATCTTCCCAGAACTCATTTCTGTATCGTATTGAGAATTAAGCTCATTTCTGATTTTATCATATTTTTCAATAAGTTCAGTATATTTATCATCATGATTGAGAGCCATTAATAAAACGATAATTGCATTATAAGTATTTCTCCTTGAAGTATAAGCTTTCTCTTTTAGTTTATCTTTTACATCTTCAATATCAGATAAGAAATCATAATTATCTGAATCATATATTTTCTTCAATTTGTTCAAGTGAGTTTCATATTGCTTGATAGTATTGGGCTTCAAGTGTGGTCTTGCTTTTGAAATTGCTTCCATGGGTTTTTCCGAATTAATCTTCATATTTATATAATATATAAAGATTATTATTTTTAAATGAAAATTAATAAAAAAAGATTATTTTGATTTATCTTCTTGAATTGCTTTCAATAAATCTTGATTAGATTTCAGGAGTTCTTCCGTCCATTTCTTTAAGTCTTCATACTTCTTTTTTTCGTCAATATAAAGTCTTTTCCATTTAGAACAATTATCACATACTTTATAACATTTTGCGAGAAAACATGAACAATCCATTTTATAATTAATAATATATTTTATTTTAAAATAAAAAAATATTATATAAATATAGATGGCTGGATTTCACACGAAAACCTTTTTAAAACATGATGATTATATGACTCCTGATTATGCTTGGAAAAACATAGAACAATATATCCCGAAAGATAAAGTTATTTGGGAAGCGTTTTACGGAGATGGAGAATCGGGGAAACATCTTGAAAATCTTGGATTGAATGTGATTCATAAAGAGATTGATTTTTTTGATAGTGATGAAGGAGAAATTATTGTAAGTAATCCACCTTTTAGTGATAAAAATAAAACCATGAAAAGATTAAAAGAATTAGATAAACCTTTTATCATAATATTACCACAACCAGCGATCAACACTAAATCAATAAGAGAATTATTTAATGATGAATTGCAGATAATAATTCCACGGAAAAGAATACAATTCATTAAAAATGGGAATGAGATACAGAATAAATGTAACTTTGATTGTTTTTATTATTGTTATAAAATGAATCTTCCGAGAGATATAATATTTCTTGAATAACCCATTTTTGTTGATTATCTATTATATATTAAAATCACAATTTTGGGTTTTAGTTGAAATATACAATTATGGGATCTTCGGGAGTTGAATGTCTGATCTTAATATTAGTATATTGAATTGATTTAGTAATCTTTTTATCATCAAGGGTTTTCTGAACTTGTGGGGAAATATAAGGTTTAAATGTGATTCCTGTAAGCTTCATATCATTCTTCAATAATTTACAACATCTTCTCACGGAAGGAATATCTCCGAATTGCTTTATGTAATCCATATCATCAATTAATTCTTGAAGTTCATTATATTTAGAACAATTAATATCATATCCCGCTTTACAATAATTTATGATAAACTTAGCGATATTCATGACATCATTTTTTTCCTTGGTTGTTAATAGTTTCTTGGGATTTTGTTTTTCAAGATAAACAATTAATTGATCCTTAGTTTCAATCTTAAAATAATTATCTTTAATTGTGAAATCTTTTTTCATACTTAATTTAATTTTATCTTGAATATTTTTCTTATTATCTTGATGAGAGAATACAATTGGGAGACCGAGATAATTAATGAGATCAATTAAATCATTTTTGGAATGGGATTTGTGAATCATTTTCTTTATATTACTTAACAATATTTTATTTTTAATTTTTAAACGAAGTAGATTATTTTGTTTATTATTATTATAAATGCCGTATAAAAAGGGATCTCTTAAAGGACAGCTGACAACTGCGGAAATAAGGAAACTTATATCTGCACACAATAAATTATCTAAAATAACAATCCCCCCGAGATCTACTCGTGATGCGATTATGTCAATTATTTCTAAGGCTGGATTTAGAGTGAATCATGAACAACAGAAACTTGAACAGACGAGAGCGACTAAGAAGGATGTTTCATTAGAAAAAGCGAAAGATGTAACTAAAAGAGTTCCGAAAACAGAACAACAGAAGAAACAATCAACTGAAAGGATGGAAAAGAAAAAGGTTGAAAAAGAGAAGGAACTTAAACTTGCTAAAAAGGAAGGAGTTAAGGAGTTCAAGGCTAAGAAGAAGGAAGCTGAGAAAAAGAAACCTGTACAGAAACCAGTTGAGAAACCGAAGAAGAAATCATCAACTATCGGAACACAGACAGATGAGAAACCGAAACCAGTAAAAAAAGAAAAGGTATTACAACTTGAAGATAAAAAGAGATTAACACCCATTCAACGAACTGATAAAATATTAAAAGAAAATGGATTCACGACTCTAACAGAGTTTAAAAATAAAAGAGAAGAAATCCATAAAATTGACGGAAAAACAATCCCATTAAAACAGAGAAAAATATTGGCTGATTATGGGAATAAAATATTAAAAGAATTGGGGGAAGTCCCGAATCTTACTGCTGGAAAAAATATAGATGATGACCTTTCTAACATAGAGAGAAGGTTTCGGTTTTTGGCGGATAAATTAAAGAAGGGGGAAAAGGTTGTCCCTGTGAAAACCGATGATAAAGAGAAAGATGAAAAACCTGCGAAAACTGAAAAGACCTTCAAGGTTGAGAGAACTGAAAGATCTAAAATGATAAGTCAATTAAAACAAGAATATGGGAACTCATTTAATCCTTTTAAGATTCTTGGAATTACTGCGAGTCAAGAAACTCCTGAATTGGTGAAACAGAGATGTAGAGAGTTGAGATTAAAAGAACATCCTGACAAGGGCGGAGATAAGGAGAAGTTTGACATGATACAGAAAGCTTGTGATGTATTAATGAAAACACAGAAAGTCTTAAAGAAATCGGGAAACGATAAGGATGTGGGTGATGCCGTAAAGAAACCCGTTTCAGTAAAAGATATTGTGGATGATTTAATTGCTAATTCAGATGAAAAGATCCTTCCTTTCACATCTCTTCCATCATCATCCATGTTAATGTATTCTGAAATATTAGAGAGAAATAAAAATGATTGTTCCCTTCCCCATGCCTTATTATTGGAGAAAAGTAATAAATTGGGAATGATTGCGTTTTTAAAAGAACATAGTGATGAAATAGCGAGAGAAATATTCAGATGTCATAAACATAGCGGGGGAAAGAAGGCGGTTGTTCTTCCACTTGGTTTTGTAAATAAAGGAAAACAGGGTGGAACTCATGCGAATGCTCTTGTATTCAATACAATACAGATGACAGCTGAACATTTTGAACCCCACGGGATAGAAGATTATGTCCCTGCACGAAAGGGATGGTTACAACTTGTTGGGGTGAATCTTGCTGGTGGAATAAATGCTATAAATAAATCCTTAAAGAAAGTAGCGAAAGAGAAAGGATTTCCGAGAGCGTTTAGTTCTGGATTAAAATATGTTAAACCCGTTGATGTATGCCCGACGAATAGTATGTACAATAATTTCAGGGGAGTTCAGAGTTTTGATAGAAGTAAAAAAGAATCAGTTGATTTTGAAGGATTCACAATAAAAGAGAAGGGTGGATATTGTCAGCTATGGACATATTTTCTGTTAGATTTAAGATTGAAGACATTAGATAAACCATCACAAGAAGTCTTAAAAGAATATGCGACACATAGAGATATATATAAAAATAGTATTGGAACAGATCCGAATAAAACCATGATGGGATTGATTCGTGGTTATTCTAATAATTATTTTAATATGATAAGAAAATTAATTAATGAAGGGAAGTTTAGTTTGGAAGAGTTTTTAATATATAGAGATATAAACACACTTCGGAAAGATAAAGATAAAAAGAAAGATGCGAACGAGATATATAATAAAATAAGCGGTTCAATTGATAAAGAATCGTCGGAGAAGATGGAAAGAGTTATGAAGGATGCTAAAATGTAAAACCCATATTTGTGATTTATATATTATATAATTAATTAACAATTTTGGGTTTCTTGAATATCATATAGCCGTTGAGTTCATCATTATCAATTATCTTTAATCTTAATAAAGCCATCAGACAATTGAGAAAGAATATATGATCAGATCTTCTAATGGGTTGATTATTATTTTTGCGATTCAATATCATGTTGCAGAAGTGAGTATAAGTTTTTATTTGAGTTTTAATATTTATTCCTTTTGATTTAAATATTAATTCTTCTCCTTGGTTACAATATCTCTGAAATGTTTTCTTTATACTTAATGGAAACGATGAGATGAGCTTTCCCTTGTAATATAGACATAGAGAACCCTGATTTCCATAATATATAGTCATTAATCGGTTATTATTATGATATATATGGTCTTTTTTAAGTAATAATATGAGATTATTAGTGTTTTAGGGTTTAAAGACTAATTAATTTTAAAATTAGTTATTGTTTAAGTGCTATTTTAGTCATAAAGTTAGATTAATAGCGTCGCTTGGGGGTATTTATGCCCTTTAAATGCTAATAATACAAGATTAAACCCATATTTGTAGTTATTCTATATAATAATCAATCCACATTTTTGGGTTTTATTAAATTATTAAAATAAAATATAATACTTATATATAAATGGATCAATTCACAGATATTCAGATTGTAGAAGCGAACCGACTTCACAGCGAAGAAGCTAAATCAGGGAATAATGAAAACACTTCTCTATGGACTAACAATCTTCAAGATATATTAATGTTGAATCCGAAAGATAAAGTTTCTGTACATGGAGCTTTCATTTCGGAAAGGGGAGTTGGACAATCAACATCAATAGAAATTAAAGGAGAAGAACTTGGAGATCAACGATCTTTCACATATACGAATCTATCAAGATCAATAGTAACAGGAGACAGACTTGATAATAACTTACCTTCACGAGCTTCAATCATCACAGGAGAAAATAAAACAGATACATTAACAATAAAAGATAATCAATTAAAGTTTGTTATTAATTATTTTATTCCTGCTAATGCACAGAACTCAGTTCATCTTCCGAGACGATATATGTGGAACTATGCTCAGGAAAGAGACAACTTGTTGCAGAAGGATGATCGGGAAAATCAGGGGGCGACAAGAACTTTTTATAATCGTTCTAATTATTCAACAACTAATAAACTATATCAAGCTCCCGCTTTATATAATGTTTTTACAACACCAGGAGAAGGAGATTTATTGAAACCCTTGAATGATAATTCAAGATATACTCTCATGATTAGAGATAAAACATTCTACACATCTAATTCTCTTGGAATCTTGGGCGAAGATGACTTACCCGAAGATGACATGAGAGATCCCGAGAATGCTATATATAGAACATATAGAGAATTAAAAGAAATTGAAATCCCTGGGGGATTTAATAGTCCCGAGTTTATAGCTACGGAAATATCCAGACAATTGCAGAATATTGTTAATGATCAAGTCTTAATTCAAGACAACACGGGATCTGATGCTTTCCCACAACCATTCATGAAAATAGTAGAAAGTGAAACTTATAAAGCCTTCTATTCTGGAAATGTTCATGATAATACAGAAGATAATTTCTTTTATTATTTTAATCTTAATACAGCGGGGAATACAGCGGGAGCTAAGGAATACAGAACTGGACACACGAACGCTTCGGGTTTTGAATGGTTGAGACAATACGGAATTATAGCTTGTAAATATCCAGAACTTTATGAAACTGGAAGATTAATCAATCAAGATGTTAATGGGTCATATACAGGAATAAGGGGATCGGAAGTATATTTCGGAATGAATATGACAACAGCCACAAGTGACTCTCCATTAAAACTTGTTTATGAATATAATGCTTCTAATTGTCAATTGTTAAAAGATTTCTTTGATGCTCAGAAACTTTATCCAGAAATTATTAATAATTTAAATGATCCGAAGAGTGGATATAATGATGGATGTACAATTGATAATACCAGATGGATTCATATAAATAGACATGATGAAAATAAACAATCACTCGCTAAACCAGTTTCTTATAATAAAACTCAATTGGGATATGGTGGATATTATGAACCGAGATCTTATGTTCCATCAGCTACAACTCAACTTCAATCTTTATTACTTCCCTTATATTTTGATCATACACAAGAAGATATTTTTTATGAAGATCCACAATTCGGTCTTGATCAATTCACTTATGGTTGTATCGGTAAATGGTATGAATCTACATCTAAGAAATATCATATTGCGATATATCCTTTTAAACATGTAACGAATGGGATTGGTTCTCCCCCATTTGAAGAATTAAAAGACACAGGAACGGGAAATCCAGTAGAGATTGAAGGTGGAAGAAGAATTGGATTTGATATGCATTTTAATGCCCCAGGAATGTATTATTTACTCCCACTTTCAGGATTCACAACTCACCCCACACCGACTTCATCTTATTCATCTCAATTAGCGATTTATAATGTGAATGCCCCGAACACGGATGGGGGGTTAGTTGTTCCCACATATTTCGGAAATCCTTATCAGAAACTTTTATATATTGGAGCTGATAATCCACAATTAAATTGGGATGGAACTAATTTTAATTTCTCATATCTTCATACAAGTATGAATCGGGGGAATAGTATAAACGGCGGACTTCCCGTTGTTGGTGTTGATACAGATGATAATGCCCAGGATGAAGTTTATAAAATGAACCCGATTGAATTATTTAATGACTGGACACCAGACAGATGCCCCATGAGTGGTTTATTCACAATTTATCCTTTTCATACAATCGGCTCAACTGGGTTTCAGATCTCTCATCCGAACTCTAAT
>Ga0181394_1001324_pt1 | contig 10861 bp, 8 predicted proteins | sample 17SPOviralmetaG_FD_130123 | JGI IMG/M metagenome (GOLD analysis project Ga0181394, IMG submission 130123) | Marine viral communities from the oligotrophic San Pedro Time Series (SPOT) site, San Pedro Channel, CA, USA - 17 SPOT_SRF_2010-11-23 | ecosystem: Environmental > Aquatic > Marine > Strait...
AAGTATCAATGTACTTAATTCCAATTGGAGCGGCCCTATTGGCATTTTCCTATATGGCCGCAGTAGCTACTCCTCTTCTTCAATTTGCTGGAATTGGGTTCTTAATATTTGGAGCGGCATTAATTGGATTAGGTGTTGGTATGGGAGTGATAGGTGCTCTTTTACCAGTATTTGTTGCAGGATTAACATCGTTAGCTAGTATCGCTGGTGAATTACCATCATTGGCCTTAGGATTAGGTTTACTTGGTGTGGCATTAATTCCATTTGGATTTGCTATGAGTTTAATGGCAGGTGCACTTCCTGGTTTATTAATATTTGCTGGTGGTTTAATTTTAGTAGGATTAGCGTTATCATCAATGAGTGGTGGACTGGATATATTAAATGGAATGTCCCAATCCGTAGGAATGTTGGTAAGTTTAGTTCCTGGTTTATTTTCTCTGGCAGCTGCATTTGGAGCATTAGGTTTAGGATTGGTAGGATTGAGTTATGGATTGGCCGCCGTTGGTTTATCATTACCTGTATTATTGGCATTAAGTATGGCCTTACCTATAATCGCTGATGCTTTAGGATTCGGTGGTGGTGATTCAGAATCCTCTTCATCGGGAACTACAGATGGTGGTGGTATGAGTGAAGTAGTTAGTGCTATTAAATCTTTAGATGAAGCTGTAAGAACTCAACCTATAGTGTTACAGGTTAATAATAAAACAGTACAGGTTCTAAGAAGAAAAATTGAAGAATCTCAATCGATTGGTAATACTCAAAAAAGTGGGGGAAATAAATAATGGCACTTAAAGATATGAAATCGGATTTGTCTAAATTTAGAATGCCAAAGAAAGAACCTTTACAATCTAAAGAAAGAGTTGATGTTAATAAGAACTTAAATAAAACACCTTTAAGTTCAATGGCTGAATCTGCTCCTAAGATTCCACGTTCTACTACTACAGTTAATAAAGAAGGTGTAAATCCTCAAAAAGTAAACCAATCAGAAAAGTTTAAAGGTGAAACTTCACCTCAACCTATGGATAACTCAGAAAAGTTCTTAGGTGAAACAACTACTAAACCAATGAGTTTAGAAGAAAGATATTTAGGTCAAACCGACCCTACAAAAGCAAATAACTCAGAACAGTTCTTAGGAGAAACTACTCCTAAATCAATGAACAATCAATCTCAGTTTTTAGGTGAAACAACTCCTAAACAAGCTAATAATAAAATACAGTTCTTAGGAGAAACAACTCCTAAACAGGCAGATAATGAATCTAAGTTCTTAGGTGAAACAACACCTAATGAATCTGATAGAAGTTCTAAGTTCTTAGGTGAAACAACGCCAACTGAAGCAAACAATCAATCTCAGTTCTTAGGTGAAACAACACCAACTGAGATGAATAATCAAAGTAACTTCTTAGGTGAAACTACTCCAAACGAATCTGATAGAAGTTCTAAGTTTTTAGGTGAAACTACTCCAAATGAGATGAATAACCAATCTCAGTTCTTAGGAGAAACTACTCCACTATCATCAGATAGGAGTTCTAAGTTCTTAGGTGAAACAACACCAACTCCAATGAATATTCCAAATGGTGAAAACGGATTGGGTGAAACAACACCAACTGATTTTTCATTTAAAAAGAAATTGGAGAACGAAGGAAAAGATTTTAAAGAAGTAAACTATTTTCAAGATATTCATTCAAAAGGATTCACATCTAGATTCGGTGGAGTTGAGGCAAGTAAGTTTGTTGGTGTAAATCCTAACAATACTGTATTTGATAGTACAAATTCATTGTATTCTAATCCTAACAATTTTTTACATAAAGGTAAATTTACATTAGGTTCTACATATAGTAAATCATTCAATGATGTAGCAGGATTGAATTCAGGAGAAGAAGGATTTGGACTTGGTAAAGGACATGCTCAACGAAAATCACCATCATTTTTAGATGAAATGTACAGTAAGTTTAATCTTAAAGATGATTCATTTAATAGAGGATTAGGTTTATTCAGACAACCATTTATATTAAGAGGTATCCAACGAAGAAAAGTTTCTAAAGGAGAACCACAGGTTTGGGGACTGGGTGGATTTAATTATGATGAAGGTGCTATCAGAGGTGGTATCGTTACATCAACTGTTAGAGCACTTATAGATGTTGCTAGAATTGGTAGTTGGTTCGCATCCGTTCCAGGTATTCTATGGGGAGCAAAACAATTCGGAATGCAACGTCAACAACAGTTTGGAAAAGTATGGACACCTGTTAATATGTTGGCTGCAATTGGTGGACAACATATTGGTTTAAAACCTATGAGAGCTGGTCTAATACCATTAGATGACCCAACTACAAAATACGGAACTATTCTAAAAGGATATGAAGTTGCAGAAAATGCTGGTTTTCTTGCAAAAAAGGCAGCTACCATATTAGCTCAGTATGATACTTTAGATATAGTATATGGAAAAACTGTAAAAGGTTTTAATTTTAAAAACGGTATTGGCCATACTTGGAAATCTGATAAACAAGGTGGTTTTAATTCACTATATGGTATAAACATAACAGGTCCAAGTGAACATAGAAGATATGTAAATACATTTGCAAATCAATCAAAAGATAACGCAGATGAAAAGGCCAAATATAAACAAAAGTTTAATCCTTTAACAGCCACTATGAAAACAGGTGATGTATCACTAAGAGATACATATGTTCAAGAAGGTAGTACGTTTGAGCCAGGTGAAACACCCATAGGTAAAGATATAGTAGAAGAAATAGGTTCTGTAGATAAGGTATCTGGAACTGATTATCTTAAAAGAAGATATTTTGATAGTAATGAGCAGGAAAATCCAGATGATTTTGCTGGAAGAAAATATGATAACGAAGTTCCGTATAGATTCACACAAACAACCCCATCAGAAGGTACAGTAGATGATTTTGCAAAAGAAACTGATTTAGGTCTGAACGCAAATAACTTACCAGCTTCGTTTTTAAATAATAAAATAAGAACTGAAGATGGTGACCCTCATAATCTAGAAAAGAAGGGGAGTGATGCGGAACTTACTATAAGAGATTACGAAACAATCGCATATGGTAATATACCCAAAAGAGGAACTAACGATGGTCTAATAGATTTTAGAAGTTTATTAACTGGTAATGAAAAGAAAAGGGCTGACGTTTCTAAATATTCAGAAAATCGATTAGAAGTAAAGAGTGGATTTAATACTCCTGGTTTAGTTGGAGCGGATAGAACAGATTATACAAAAGATACAACAAGATTTGATGCAGTACAGGCATTAAGGCCAGTTGCAACTAAAGCCGAGTTAAAAAATGATTTGGTTAAATTTTACTTACAACCTATTAGTAAAAAAGATACAGGTGATGAGTTTTATCAATTCAGAGGTACTGTGAATGGTATAACAGAAACATTCTCACCATCTTGGGATTCTTTAAAATTTAGTGGTAGAGCAGACCAAGGATACAAATATAGTTCATTTGAAAGAAGTGTATCTTTTAATTTCAAAATGTGGGCAACTTCTCGTACTGAGATGAAACCTATGTATGAAAAATTAGAAGCTCTTTCTACATTTACAATGCCATTGTATAGAGGTTCAAAAGCTTATCAAGGAATTTTAGTAAAAATGACATTAGGTGATTTGTATGTAGATAAATTAACATTTATTGAATCACTTTCATATTCATTTCCAGATGAAGCACCTTGGGATGTTAATTTAGATGGAAGTGATTTGGGAGTTAGACCTATGGGTATCGATATTTCAATCGGATTTAAAATATTAGATGATGTAAGACCTGAGTACAAAGCTCAAGTTTATGATTTAGGGTGGAGATAAGATGGAAAATAGATACAGCGATATAAAAATTATTAAAACCGAACAGGGTAAACGATACAAAAAAACTGTAGTATATCCTAAAATGATAAAAACTGTAGATGATACCTATATCATAGCTATTCAAGGTGATAGGTTGGATAATCTTGCTTATAAATATTTTGGTGATTCTAGATTATGGTGGATATTAGCCAGAGCTAATTATTTAGGTAAAGGTGATTTAACAGTTCCTATTGGTAAACAAATAAGAATCCCATCGGACTATCTATCAATAGTAGATGAATATAATACTTTAAATGAATAACAGTTATGGCTAAAACATTCGAATTAAATCCAGGATTTCCATCAGGAGCTGCGAAAGTACTAGAGGCGAGAGGTAAACGTATTAAGGAAAAGGAATTAAATTTCAATTACAAACGATACGCTTATATCTATCTTACATCTGCACCATCTGCACCAGAGGCACCTAAAGATAGTGATGGAGATTCAATCTCATTATTTGATTTATATGAAAAAAAAGGATTAACAATTGGAATACCACCATCAGGAGGTCATTTAAGTTTATATGATATTGAAAATGGGAAGAGAAGATTAAAACCTCAGATAACAAGTGTAACTATGAACCAAAGTGGTGGTGGTGATGTATATAACTCATTTATAAGAGAGATAGATATCGCATTCAAAGCTTACTCACTAGCACAAATGAATAAAATAGAACATGATTTATTTAGATTAGGTTCAACTATTACACTAAACTATGGATGGTTACAACCTTTAGATTCAAAGCACGAAAAAGGTTCGGTTGCAATGACAGTTTATAACTTTGGGTTCACAATGGAATCGGATGGTACATTTAATTGTACTATGTCAGGTATTTCTGGAGATTTTATGGCCGATGCTCCTAGAGTTGGTGGTTTGATACAATTAACCAATGATGGTGAAATTAAGGCAATGGGTGAAAAACCTACCAATCCTGTTGATGTAGCTGGTGCTTTAATTGCAATGTATAAAAATGCATTTGGGTTGGATGCTGATGAAAAACCAGCTGATGATGGAATTAAAAACGGTAGTTTAGAACATAAGGTAGCCGAAGGTGATTCAAACGTAAATTTATTTATGGGTGCTATAAAAAACGTTGGTGCATCTGATGGTTTTTTGGGAATAGGTGCAGATGACCCGTTCAGAGCCGCATTTACAACTCTTAAATCACTTATATATCTTTTGAATAAAACATCAGGAGATTCAAACAAACAAACATTTGTAATAGATACTAAAGGTGGTGGTCATTATGGTGGAATACAACCTGTAGATAGAAAATTTGGTTCATCCGACCCTCGTAAGTATATTCTACCAGGTGTTTTTGCAGATTATGGTGAAGAAAATGAATTTCAATCAGCATTGGCAGGAGCTGGATTTAGTGACACAAAAATAGATAATATATTAATATCTATTGATGAAATTAATCAAATATTTTCTAATAAAGGAAGAACTGTAAATGAAATCTTTCAACCACCAACTGCTAAAGAGGTTATAGATGAACTCGGTAGTAGAATTGCTAACGTAACAGGTGGGTTAGTTCAATTAAGAGTAGAGCGTGTTGATGGTAATGCACAAGCACAGTATTTAATTGTAAACAAAGTAAGTAAACTACAGGCTCAGAAACCAAAAGCAGTTCATAGATTTATTACAGTAGGTGAAAAATCTCATGTAACAAATATATCTATAGAAACTGAGTTTGATGCTGATTTGATGTTAATTATGACAAAGGGTAATGTTAAAAATGGTAATATCCCATTAGGGCCACTTCGAAGTGTTTATAAAGAGATACCAAATATAGAACTTTCTCAAGAAGCCAAAGATGCAAAAGCAAAGGCCGAAGATGAAGCTACAAACGCAAAGTTTAGTGTAGGTAAAGATGGGTTAGATGACCATAAAGCAGGTACTATTGCAAATACTATGAAATTACTTCTTACAACTCCAGAGGGAAAAGACCCAAAAAAAACAATAACACCTGTATTACCATTTCAATTAAAATTAAATATAACTTTACCTGGAATAGATGGAATACCATTTTTAGCACCAGTTGGGGTTGATAGATTACCATCAAGATTTAGAAAAGCTGGGGTTAAATTTTTAGTAACTTCAACTGAACATTCTTTTGATGGACAAGGTAAGTGGGAGACCAATCTTAAAGCTGTAATGACTATGGGGGATATATAATGAGTGATTTTAAAAGAAAACGATTATTTTATACAAAACCTCAAATTACTAATGGGTTAGTTACAAAGGGAGAGGAGTGGATGTTTTCGGATGGAACTGAGTACATTGGTCAGTATCACAAATACACCACAGGTGAAGTATTTACAGAATCAAATTTTGTTCAAGATAAATCACGTAAACTAATACCTTATGTTCGATTACAAACTGAAAGTGGGGAGTTAGTTGAATTAATTGGTGGTTCTAAATTTGATTTTGGTAAAAATTTTATATATGATGATATTAAAACAGTACAAATAAAAAAATCTAAATCACCATCATTGGCAATGATAAAAGTTTCCGATAAAGATATTAAAAGAGGGTGGATGGTTCGATATTTTGCCTCTAAAGTAAATGATGAACAAATTTTAGAATTAAATAAAACAGATTACGATAAAGTTGGTACGGATAAAGGGTTACCTCAATTTATTTGGGAAAAGTTTAATTTAAGATGGAAAATATCAGGCCGAATGAATGATTTAGTAGACCCTAAAACTGGAATAATTACGGAATCTGGTATAATAGATACTAATCAACGAACTATTGATTTAGTATCCGAAGAATATCCTGATTTAGTAGATATTTTGGTTGATTTAACAGAATTCTCTGTTTAAAACTTTAACAAAAATTTAACAATTTCTTAACATTAAAATTTGGTAGTTTCAAATATTATTCGTATATTAGTAGTGTAATAAGGGTTGAGAGTTTTTAATCCACTAATAATTAAAAAATGAATAAAGTAAAAGAATTTGAAAAGAGTATTGAGGGTGTTAAGTTCACTCCAGCTCAAAAAAAGATTGTTGATTTAATCCTTAAAGGATATGAAATCAAAGTTGTTAATAAACACCATATGAGTGGTGGTGAGATGATGTGGAAATCTCCATATTCAACTTCATTAGAACATGCAGGTAAAGTTTACAAAGCGTTCTTCAATGTGTTCTATCAGATAAAGAAACAAAAAGGAATCGAAATTCCTACTAACCTTTTTTGTAGTTAAGATATGAGTAATTTAGATGATATGTTCGGTGGAAATCCAGTAAAAGAAATATCCAAAATTTTAGATGAAATGTTACTATTCGTAAAAACGGCTGGTAAGGTTACTGATTGTGGAGTTTGTAAAAATACAAAAGTATATTTAGGAAAAGAATGTAAGGTTTGTTTGGATAAATCAAAATAAATTCGTATATTTACATATGGTTAAATTTCTAAGCAGTGGTAATATCACAATGGATAAGGTATATATTCACCCTATATGGGAGAGTGTATCCGTACACCCATGCATAGATAGTTTATCTATGTTGTACATATACGATATAACCAACGATACAGAAGTTGTAATCAACTTAAAAAATATAGACAACCAAACAACCACATTAGATAAGTTTACGTTTCAGTTCAACGAATCATATATATACGATGATAAATCGTTCTTAAACATTCTTCAGATACCGAACTCAGTTGATGCAGGTTTAGTAAAATATTTACAATCGAATTCCCCACTACAATCTAATCTAACACCAACACATCTTTTTTATCATCGTAGATTCAATTCTCTCAAAGGTGTTAATAATCTTATTCCTATATCAAAACACATAGAATCAATAAGAGATGTGAAAGATGAATTCCTACAGTATTACGATTTGGGTGGGGAATATTTCGATTGTGTGAAGAAATTTTCCAATTTCTATATAAAGTCATTACACTTAGTGGAACGAAATGGGATACATACTACAAATGGGTTAGAGTGGACTCAATATCATCCGTTCACAATAACTTCTCGTCCTTCAAACAATTGGGGTGGGGTGAATTATGCCGCACTTAACAAAGATGATGGTAGTAGGGATAGATTTGTTAGTAGGTTCGAAGGGGGTAAATTGGTACAATTTGATTATGATGCTTATCATCCTCGTATTATCGGTAAAATGGTAGGTGAACCTATACCAATGGATGTAAGTGGACACCAAACCTTAGCAGATATGTATGGAGTACCTTACAACGATTCAAAAGCAATCACATTCCGACAATTGTATGGTGGAGTACAAGAGGAATATCTACATATTCCTTTATTCTCAAAAGTTTCACACAAAATTGATAAAATGTGGATGGAATTTAATCGTAGGGGTTATGTTGAAACTCCATTAGGTAGAAAACTATCAAAATCTAACCTTAGAGATATGAATGCTAACAAATTATTCAACTATATGTTACAAGCTACCGAAACAGAGTTAAATATGAAGATATTAAGTAAAGTAATGGAGTATTTAAAAGAAAAACAATCAAAAATGGTTTTATATACTTATGATTCATATTTATTGGATGTACATCCTTCTGAAAATGAACTTTTAAAAAATTTAAAGATACTTATAGAAGGGAATGGATTTCCTACAAAAATAGAAATCGGAGATAGATATTCTGAAATGAAATCTATTGATTTAGAAATAACGGAACAAATATGAAAAAATTTCTTAACGAATTAGCTAGGTTATGGTGGGTTGAAGTTGGAACGGAACTAAAGAACCCAATATCAGAGAAGTCATTAAACGGATTGAGAGTAATCCTAAAAGAAGAATATGACTTTGATTCAGAAACAATCGAATATATAATAGAATCTGCAGTTAAAACTCCTACTAATTTTCATTTAGGTGGAAATAGAGAATCAGGTATGCAGGTGGGTTCAAATGATACAGCAGTATCGGCACATTTACATAGTGATGAAGATGATGATAAAGATGGCGCTATTGATTACGATGAACCATTAGAAGAGGAAGAAAAAGATGAAGAAGAAGATTCAAAAGATGAAGAAAGACCTGATGGTGGGGATGATAAAGAAAAAGTTATCAAAGACTTATCAAAAAATGCTCTTACTGCTTACGAAAAAGACAAATTAAAAAAAGAAGATGTTTACGTTAAGAATAAGAAATCAGGTTCGGTTTATAAAGTAAAAGATGCAAACCCAGCAAAACACGAACCACCATCTAAAGCTGATATTGAGAAGGCTAAAGAGGATGATAAATCAGATAAATCTACTGATGATAAACCAAAGACATCTGATTCTAAAGCAACATTCGATAAAGATTCTCAGAAGAAAATGGATTCTATGAGAGAAAAATCAGCACAGTTATATGATGAGTTACCTGATGATAAACAGGTATTATTCAACGATTCTATGAAAAAAATAGAAACTATAATGTCTGACAACGCAACACCTGAACAAAAGAAAGAATCGGCACAATGGTTAGTTGACAATATGGGATTTTCTACAAACTCCAATGGTCAAAAGGCATATCTTAACAAATTAGGTGGTGATAGAAAAATATTAGGTGATGGAACAGCTGCTACTAAAAAATTAGTAGATAATGTAAAAGAACTTGTTGATATAAAAGAGTATAATGCAAGTGGTGTTAAAAACTCATTGAGTACGGCATCAAAACCTGATTTAGGTAAAGAAAATATAGCACTTCCATCAAATGATAAAGGTGTAAAAGAACTATTTTCAGATAACTCAACTTTGAGTAGAATTAGACCAGGATTACATGGAATATATGGTGTAAAAGATGAAAATGGTAAAATAAAAATACCATCGAGTGACCACTCTAAGGAATATCTAACACAAAGTTTTGGAAACCCCGCATTAGATAATACAATCAATAAGGCTCAAGAATTAGTAGACTCTGGTCAATTAGATGCTAAGTTTGTTGATGGTTTGAAAAAACACAAAGAGAAATTATCAAAAATTACTGAAAACTACGATATACCGAGTCAAGAGGCAGCAGATGCAATTAATGAATCATACAATGAGTTATTTTCAGAATTACATAATTCAGATTCAGATGCAGCAGGTGCGGTTATCAAACAAATAGCAGAAAATAATTTATATGAACAGGAACTTGCCAAAGGTGAAGAAGTTTATTTACCATCCGCAGGTAATTTTCCTGGTGGTGATAAAATTCGTAAGAACGATACAGAACGTATTGATTTAATTAGTTGTAAATTTGGTAAGAGTGGTAGAACATATGGATTCCCTGCAAATGCAAAAGCAGTAACACAATTACATCCTGATGAATCTAAAAGAGGACGTAGTGGGCAGTATGTTGGTGAAGATGGTAATACCTTAATGATTAAGGATGAATTAATAATTGGTAAAGATGCCAAAGAAACAAAAACAAAAACTACTAAGTTTATAAAAGATAATTTAGAAGAAATTGGATTAGGGGAAGTATTTAGTGATAATGAAATCTCTCAGATAACAAATATTACTACTGCACATGCTACCGAAATAGCTAAAATTAAAAAAGGATTAGAAGGTACAAAACCTGCTTCTTTATATTGGGATAAATTTAATAAACAATTAGAAGCATCAGAAAAAAAGTTATCTAAACAATTGGGAGAGTTGGTTTCAGATGAACAATTAGCACAGATTGTTGGTCCAAACAATGTTTCAAATCTTAAAAGAAAAGATGGTATAAGACCTCAAAACTTATTAGGTGCTATTGAAATTTCTAATAACATTAAAACAAGTGGTGGTTATGGGTTATCTCACAACAAACAATACTTTGATGAAAATGATAAACCAAAATATGTTACTGAAAAAGGTAATGATAATATAGATGATTACTCAATTACTTTTAGAGATAAGAGAACTAAAGGAAGAGCTGGTGGTGGAGTACAAATGTCTTTTTCAGGTGATTCTAAAAAAGAAGATTAATACGGAGAGAATGAGTGAGAACACAACTATTATGTACTTTTACAACAGAATCTTTGTTTGAGGATTTATTAACTAAGATA
>Ga0181394_1001327_pt1 | contig 10850 bp, 10 predicted proteins | sample 17SPOviralmetaG_FD_130123 | JGI IMG/M metagenome (GOLD analysis project Ga0181394, IMG submission 130123) | Marine viral communities from the oligotrophic San Pedro Time Series (SPOT) site, San Pedro Channel, CA, USA - 17 SPOT_SRF_2010-11-23 | ecosystem: Environmental > Aquatic > Marine > Strait...
ACTGCTAGAGGCGAAATAGAACGCATTGAACGCGATGGCTCAATAAACGTGCCTGATAGCGACTTTGTTATTAACGGTGAGCCTGATGACCCAGCCGCACTTATCCGCATCTATCAGCAAACAGATGAGGGCTATGAGCCAACAGACCGGCTAGTAGGTCACAAGTTCAGCACATTGACCAAAATCGCTAATTTGCGGTATATTGACGAAACAGGAGTGAACAAAATGGATCGTCATATTCAAAATATCGTGGAAACAGATGAGACTGTGACCATTACTTTCGGCAAAAGCGACGCTGATGCACAAGTTGAAACGCAAACAGCCGGATATGATCAAGAAAAGGAAGAGCGTTTCGACCGTTCTGCGCTGACATTTCGGGCGGCAGATGGCGAAATGGTCGATGAAGATGACCGGCGAGTTTCTATGAGCATATCAAGCGAAGAGCCTGTTGAGCGTTCTTTTGGCCTTGAAGTGCTAGAGCATAACGAGAAAGCAATAGATTTAAGCAGGGCAAATTCTGGCAACATGCCGTTGTTATTGGATCATGACCTGACTAAGCAAATTGGTATCGTTGAACGTACTTATCTTGATAAAGCAGACCGCAAGTTGCGTTCTGTTTTTCGCTTTGGAAAAAGCGCACTTGCAAGAGAAGTTTATGACGATGTCAAGGATGGTATCAGAAGCAACGTCAGCATCGGTTACCAAGTCAAAAATATGGAAGCAAAGAACGACAGAAGCGGGACGGTTTCTGTTAATTCGTGGGTTCCATACGAAGCTAGTATTGTTTCGGTTCCGGCAGATAATAATGTTGGGGTCAACCGCAGTGCTGAATTAGAAAAACCTGTCATTCAAGTAAAGGAACAAAAAATGACTGAAGTAAACACAGACGAAATCCGCGAAGCAGCCGCAGAAGCAGCCAAGCGCGATTTTCAAAAGAATGCTGGCGAAATTATTAAGCTGGCCCAAAAGCACAACCGTCGCGACTTAGCTGACCAAGCTATTGGCGATGGTCTTTCAGTTGCTCAATTCCGTGGCGTTTTATTAGACGCAATCGGCGAGGGTACACCTCTTGAGCAGTCAGTTGGCGCAGTTGATATGTCAGCCAAAGAAGAGCGTGACTATAGCTTTATGAAAGCTGTTCGCGGTCTAGTGAACGGTTCTGGCCTTAATGGTCTTGAGCGTGAAGTATCAGAAGAAATCGCAAAACGCGCTGGTCGTGAAGCTCGTGGCTTCTATGCACCAGATAGCTTCTGGACTGGCAAACGTGATTTAACTGCTGGCACAAATTCAGCCGGTGGTTTTTTAAAGCCAACTGAGCATCTTGGAAATGAGTTTGTTGACGCACTGCGTTCTCGTCTTGTTTTCTCTGAACTTGGCGCACGTTTCATGTCAGGTCTAAAAGGTGATGTTGCTATTCCAAAGCTGGCCTCTGGTGTAGCGGCTGGGTTCGTTGCTGAAAATGGCGCGACTTCTGAGGTTAATGCAACTTTTGCACAAATCACAATGTCACCTAAATCTTTGGGTGCATTCTCAGACGTTTCACGTTTGTTGATGATACAGTCAGACCCATCTGTTGAGCAGATTGTCCGTGATGACCTGCTAAACAGCATCGCACAGAAAATCGAAGATGTAGCTATTGAGGGTGGCGGTTCTAACGAGCCTACAGGCATCACTGGCACAACAGGTATCGGTTCTGTTGCTATCGGCACAAACGGCGGCGCTGTTGCGTGGGATGATATTGTAAATCTTGTCAAAGAAGTCGAAGTTGATAACGCGGCTATCAATGGCAACACACTTGCATATCTGACAAACCCGAAGGTTAAGTCACTTATGGCTTCAACTGCAAAGGTTAGCTCAACAGACAGCGTTATGTTGCTTGATGCGCCGTGGAATAGCTTATATGGCTATGATTTGGCAATTACAAACAACGTACCGTCTGACCTGACAAAAGGCACCGGCTCTGACTTGTCAGCGATGATTTTCGGTGATTTCTCACAGCTAATGATGGGCTTTTTCAGCACACCAGATATTCTTATTGACCCATATACAGGCGGCGCATCAGGCGCAGTTCGTATTCGTGTCATGCAAGAAATGGATATTGCTGTTCGTCACGCTCAATCATTCGCAGCGTGTCTCGATATTGACGCCTAATATCATTGAGAGGGGCGGCGTTTGTCGCCTCTCTTTTCACCAGTGAGGTCAAACATGAATATTAAATGCAAACGCGCTATGTTAGTAAACGGCAAGCATCAAGAAGCTGGTGACGTTATTGAAGTGCCGACACATATCGGCCTTGATTTGGTCAATATGGGTAAAGGTGAAGTTGTAGAAAAAAGCGCAACTGTCACTGACAGGGCAATCGGTCTGACAAAGAAATCAGCCGCATCACTTGTGAAACGGAACACAAAGAAAAAATGATTATTTATATTTTAAAAGATTGCATTGCTAATGGCGAAACATTGAAGGCTGGCAAGTCGCACGACATTGCGCCTAATATCGCACAGAAGTTGATTGCGCGGGGCTATGCAGAAGCAGGCACCGGTAAAGAAAAAGCAAAACCCGCAGAGCTAAAAGAAGATTATTAATGGCAGTAGAAAGCGCAGCAGATAGAGCGATATTTGTCGGTGTCGATGATTTCGGCGTTGCGGCAACATATACGCCATCGGGCGGGTCAGCTTCTACTGTAAACGGCGTCTTTGATAATGATTTTATCGAAATAGACGCTGGGGGCGGGATTGGGGTAGCTATGCAACAGCCGCGTTTTCATTGCCGCACTAGCGACGTTTCTAGTGCCTCTGAGGGCGATGCTATTACAATCAGCGGTGTCAGTTACATTATTCGCATTGTGCAAGATGATGGCACTGGAATGACTATTTTCGTATTGGAAAAACAATAGATGGCGCACGTTAGAAATCAAATACGCGATGCTATTGTGACCGCAGTGACCGGCCTTACCACGACCGGCACTAATATTTTTCGCAGTCGGGTCTTTCCGTTAGAAACAACAAAGCTGCCTGCATTGTGCGTTTTTACTAAATCTGAGGATGTTGAGTTTGACACGCTTCACATCCCACGCTCTATAAATCGAGTTCTTGATGTTGCTGTTGAAGCATACGTTACAGGCACAGCGAATTATGATAATACTTTAGACACGATTGCTGTAGAGGTCGAAGAGGCTTTAGCGGCAGACGTTACGCTTGGCGGCAAGTCAAAAGATTTGCAGGTTATAGCGTTTGAAGCTGATTATATCGGTGACGGTGAGCAAACCGTTGCTGTAGGTCGCTTCACAGTTCAAGTGCAATACCGCACTCTTGAAAATGATGTTGAAACCGCCGCTTAGAAAAGGAAATTTCAAATGGCTACTTTAATAGGAAAAGACGGTGTTGTGAAGCTGGGAAGCAATGCCATAGGTGAAATCCGGTCTTACAGCATTGAACAGACAATGGACGTTATCGAAGATAGCGTGATTGGCGATACAGACCGCACATACAACGCAGGTCTAAAGTCATTCTCTGGCTCAATGGATGTTTATTTTGATGATACAGATGCAGGTCAGCTTGATGTGCAGGTCGGTGATACAGGCACAATCTCTGTGCAGGTTGAAGGTGACACATCTGGCGACCACAAACTTTCTGGCTCAATCTTGGTAACAGGCCGCACAATCACAGCTTCTTTTGATGGTATGGTTGAGGCATCTGTGACTTTCCAAGGGTCAGGCGCACTTACTGAGGCGACCGTCTCTTAATGTCGCTGGGTAGTAAAATCGCTGAAAAGCGCAATAAACAGCGGCGCGAAATCGAAGTTCCAGAATGGGGTGACGATGCGCCGTTGTCTATTCATGTTTCTGCTATTACTGCGGGTGACATCGACAAACTGCAAAGAAAGCACAAAGACTTTCTGAATAATATGACGATTGCCGGAATGGTTGATTTGATTATTGCAAAAGCAGAGGATGCAGACGGTCAAAGGTTGTTCACGCTTGAAGATAAGTTCACGCTGATGGCTGAACCTGTAAATCTGATTGCAGAACTTGCTGGCAAGATGTTTGCTGATGTTGAAAGCATTGAGGAACAGGAAAAAAACTAAAGGGCGATGCGTTTCGGTTTAATGTTTTAGCCTTGGCGGATCGCTTACATAAAACGCAGTCAGAAATTGAAGAACTCTCATTATCAGAAATGAATGAATGGTTCGCATATTTTAAGGTGTTAGAAGATGGCAGACCAAAATCTTAAAATTCAATTATCTGCAATAGACAAAACGCAACGCGCATTCGGTGCGGTGCGTAGTGGCTTAAAGCGTGTTTCTGGCTCAATCTTAAACGTCAGAACTGCGCTGGGTGGACTTGCCGCAGCCGCTGGCATAAAGATGTTTGCGACCCAGATTGATGACCTTGCTAAAGCATCATCACGCCTTGGCATCACTGTGAATGAATTGCAGTCATTACAGTTTGCGGCATCTCAAACAGGCGCATCATCAGAAGAACTTGAAAAAGGTCTAACGCGTTTCAGCCGGTCAATCTCTGAGGCATCATCAGGCATCGGCACCGGCCTTAGAGCATTTGAAGCATTAGGCGTCACAGTAACCGATACCGCTGGCAATTTGCGACCGACTAATGAGCTTTTAAGCGAAGTTTCAGACCGTCTTGCTACAATAGAAAGCCCTGCCGACCGCGTTCGCATAGCGTTTGACTTGTTTGGGCGTTCTGGTGTTAATCTGGTCAATACGTTGCAGAATGGCTCTGGTGAATTAACAAAACTGCGCGGTGAGTTTAACGCCGTGACAATGGAGCTTACAGGCCCACAAGCAAAAGCCGTTGAAGAAGCAAATGACCGATTTGATAAGCTGGGTCGTATTTTAGGGTCTATCGGTCAACAGATAACATCAGTTTTATTGCCGGTTCTTGCAAAAGTTGGCGAGTTTATTGTTGTTAATATCCTTAAAGCGTTAAACGAAGCCACTAGGGGATTGCGTAACTTCCTAAATGCGATTGTTGAACTTGCTGATGAAGTCGGCATTCAAATGAATAAATTTACATTTGGCGAGGGGCTAAATGAAGAGCTAGACCGCATTATATTTAATTTAGAAAATGCCGGAAAAGCCAGTAAAGACGCAAATGGTGATTTAAAGGTTCTTGTGAATACTTCAAATGCCGTTGCTGGTGGGTTTGAACGCGTCAACAATATGGCGGCAAAGACTTTAGCAACATATGACGAATTTGGCGATAAGATAAGCCTGTTAAAAGAAAAGACAGACACATCCAGAACCGCTTTGCAACAATATGAAGATGCAACCCTAGATGTAAGAGATGCATTGCAGAAAACAGCAGTTGATGGCCTAACATCAATGGAAGATAGTTTGCTTGGCGTTGTTCAAGGCACTATGTCAGCAAAAGACGCTTTTAAGTCAATGGCGCAGTCTATCCTGGCAGACTTGGCGCGTATTGCAATCAGGAAAGCAATTACCGGAAAAATTGCTGGTTTCATTGGCGGATTTGGCGCGCCAACTGGAAAAGCAATCGGTGGGTCTGTTCAGCGCAATCAGCCTTATATCGTCGGTGAACGTGGGCCGGAAATGTTTGTGCCTAATCAAGCAGGCTCTATCGTGCCGAATGGTGAGGGCGGCGGTAATGGCGTTGTAGTTAATCAGACAATAAACCTATCGGCTGGCGTATCTCAGACCGTCAGAACAGAAGTTATGAACATGATGCCGCAAATCCAACAAGCCGCAGTCTCAGGCGTTCTTGATGCAAAGCGCAGGGGCGGTTCATTTAGCAGCGCATTCGGGGCTTAGATATGGCTATTACTTACCCTTTAGCATTACCAAGCGGCGGAGTTGCAAGAATTAACCTTGTAGCGCGCAACACAATCGGCGTTAGTTCTTCACCGTTTACCTATGCACAGCAAGTTTATAAGCATCAGGGGCAACGCTGGGAAGCAGACATCACATTGCCGCCGATGAAACGCGCAGATGCCGAAGTATGGATCAGCTTTTTTATGAAGCTCTATGGGCCTTATGGCACGTTTTTGCTTGGCGACCCTAATGGCGCAACAGCAAGAGGCACAGCATCATCAGCGGCGGGAACGCCGGTTATAAATGGCGTATCTCAGACAGGCAACGAGCTTAATATTGATGGATTGCCAACTTCTGAAACAGGATATTTAAAGGCAGGGGATTATGTTCAAATCGGCACAGAAACAGACGCACAGCTTTATAAAGTGCTTGATGATGTTGATACAAACTCGTCTGGGCAAGCAACTTTGCAGATATGGCCTGATTTGCGTTCAAGCCCTACTGATGGTGCCGCCGTTACTGTGGCTTCTGCAAAAGGTCACTTTCGGTTAAGCACATCGACAACTGACTGGCAAATCAACAGCGCAGGGTTTTACTCAATGACCTTTGGAGCGATTGAGGCACTATGACCAGAAGTCTAGGAACAAACTTTGCAAATTCTCTAGCGGCTGATGAAATTCAGCCTTTTTTTGCTGTTGAAATGGACTTCTCAGGCGGTGCTATTCGCTTGTGGGGTGGGTATGGTAATTTGACGATAGGCGGTGACACTTACACTGGCGGGGCTGACTTTCTAAAAATATCAGAAGTTGATGAAACATCTGAAATCAAAGCGGCTGGCATTAGTGTTCAGCTTTCCGGCATTCCAACATCTCTTATTGCAACCGCATTGATTGAGGCATATCAGGGGCGCGATATTACGCTTTATTTCGGCACGTTTAACAGTTCTGGCGTGGTGAATGACACGCCTTATGTGCTGTTTAAAGGGCGTATGGATGTGATGAGCGTCACAGAAAATGGAGACACTAGCTTTGTAACGGTATCGGGAGAAAGCCGTTTGATTGATTTGGAAATAGCTCGTGAACGCCGTTACACTTCTGAGGACCAAAAAATTGATTACCCTGCCGACAAGGGTTTAGAATTTGTTGCTGATTTACAGCAAAAGGAACTTATCTGGGGTGGTAAATAATGAGTTGGGTTTCCTCATTTATTGGCGGTGTTAAAGAAGCGGTAAAAGACCCTGTAACGGTGGTCACTACTGCGTTTTATATTGCAACTGGTCAATATGCAATGGCGGCTTTGACCATTACTGCCGCTGGTGCATCTAATGCTCTAGCCGCAAATGCCGCACAAGATTTGCCAAGCTATACTGATTTTGCATCAGAAGTTACCGGCAGAACGCAGATGATTAAACAGCCGACCCAGCCGCGCCGTTTTTTTTACGGCAAGACAAGGGTTTCTGGTCTTTTAGTTCACGCAGAAAGCACTAATAATGACAAGAAACTGCATTTGATTATTGCAGTTGCAACGCATGAAATTAATTCATTTCAACAGTTTTATATAAACGATGAGGCTGTAACGCTTGATGGTTCTGGAAATGTAACAGCGCCAAAAAGATATAAAAACAAAGTAAGAATAAAAAGCCATTTAGGAGCCGCTGGGCAATCCGCAGACAGTGACTTAGTTTCTGAAAGCGAAGCAAGCTGGACTAACAACCATAAACTGTCAGGCATTGCATATATATATGCAAGGCTAGATTATGATATTGACGCTTTCCCTAATGGTATTCCCACCATTTCAGCATTAATTGAGGGCAAAAAGGTCTATGACCCACGCACCAGCACAACAGCATTTTCTGCAAACCCTGCTTTGTGCATCCGTGATTATCTAACAGAAACAACATACGGTGTCGGCGCATCAGCATCAGAAATAAATGACACTGCATTCACCGCAGCCGCAAACGCTTGTGATGAGAATGTGACTTTAGCCGGTGGCGGCACAGAAAACCGCTATGAGTTTCACGGCACAATGCAAACCAGCAATGCACCAAAAAAGATTTTAGAAGAAATGGTGACTTCATGCGGCGGGTTTATTTCTTATGTTAATGGCAAGTTTTCGATAAAGGTTGCTGAATACGATGCGCCAATAATAACGCTGACAGAAGATAATATTATTGACCAGATTAGTATGCAGACCCGCCGTAGCAAGCGAGATAATTTTAATGCGGTCAAAGGTGTTTTTGCGCCATCCTCAACAAATTATATTGCCGCAGATTATCCTGCAATAACATCATCAACATTTGAAACAGAAGACGGCAGTGCACGCCGCTTTTTAAATTATAATCTGCCCTACACAACATCATCATCAATGGCGCAACGGTTGGCAAAAATTGCTCTTTTTCGCAACCGGCAACAGGTCACATTGCAACTTGTCTGCGATATGACTGCTTTTAATTTAAGTGTTGGTGATAATGTTAGTGTTACTATTTCCAGATTTGGTTTTAGCCAAAAGGTGTTTCAAGTTATTGAATGGAATTTAACCGTTAAGTCAGACGAAAACGGCGGCCCTATTCAAGCAATCAATCTGTTTTTGCGCGAAAACAATAGCACTGTCTATGATTGGGATGCGGAAGAAGTTGACTTTTTACAAGACAACACAATATTACCCAATCCTTTTGACCTTGGTGAAGTTGGTATTGTTGTTTCTGACGAATTGCAAACCTTTAATCAGAAAGCCGTTTCTGTGTTGCTTGTAGATGTTTCATCTGGCTCTACTTATGCAAATCAGTTTGAAGTGCAAGCAAAGAAATCAACAGACAGCACATATATATCGCTGGGCGTTTCATCATCGACACGTTTTGAACTTGTAGATGTTGAGGACGGCATTACTTATGATGTCAGGGCGAGGGTTATAAGCTCACTTGGTAACGCGTCTGAATATTCAACAGCGCAGCATGAGATTGTTGGTAAGACAGCACCGCCGGAAACAGTTACAGATTTCAGCGTTAATATTGTCGGCAATCAGGCGCAATTAAGCTGGTCGCCTGTCGGTGATTTAGATTTATCACATTACCGCATTAGGCATTCTATTCTTACTACTGGCGCAACTTACGCAAACGCAACAGACCTTATTGCTAAAGTATCAAGACCGGCAAACACAGCGATTGCACCGGCTGTCACAGGCACTTATTTTATTAAAGCGGTCGATAAATTAGGACTAGAAAGCGCAACTGCAACATCAACTATTGCAATCATTGATGCGGTTGGTGAGTTTAATTCTGTTGTTACATCTAACCAGCACACAGCATTTGCGGGAGCAAAATCAGGCACTGCAACTGTTGGCAACACGCTTTTGCTAGACACCAGCATAAACTTTGACAGCGCAACAGGCAATTTTGATGACGGAAAAGGTTTGTTTGATGGCGGGTCAGGCAATGTAAACGCATCAGGCACTTATGATTTTGATAGTGTTATAGATGTAGGCTCAGTTGTCACTAGCCGCGTCACTTCAAGCGTCACAGTTACAAGAACGGATTATGTTGGCTTGTTTGATGATGCGACCGGAAACTTTGATGCGCGTTTAGGTGATTTTGATGGCGACCCGCAAGCGTTCGGCGATACTAATGTTGAATTGCAAATAGCAACAACAGAAGACGATCCAACAGGTTCACCAACCTTTACAGCATTTAGAAAATTTGTTGTGGGCAATTATAAAGCAAGAGCGTTTAAATTCCGCGCAATTCTTACTTCGGAAGATACAGAGGCAACGCCGGTTGTTTCAGCGCTGTCGGTAACTGTTGATATGCCTGATAGACTTATTTCCGAAGCTGATGTTGTGTCCGGCGCGGGTGCTAAAGTTATTTCATTCCCCACGCCGTTAAAGGTGTTGCAAGGCGTTGGCGTTGCGGCTCAAAATTTACAGAGTGGGGACTATTATGCTATAACAAGTAAGACAGCATCAGGGTTCACCATTACGTTTTATAATAGCAGTGACGCGGCTGTTGATAGAACGTTTGATTATGTTGCGAAGGGTTATTAAAAATGTCACAAAATGATTTTACTATTGCCAATCAGGGTTTCCCTGCATTTCGCGCTGACTTAAACGGCGCACTGCAAGCCTTGGCAACCGTTAGCGCAGGGGATGCCGCGCCGACAACAACATTTGCTTACATGCTATGGTATGATAGCACTAATGACATTCTTAAAATGCGAAACGCTGATGATGATGCGTGGATCACATTATTCACATTTAATCAGGCAACAGACAGCGTTGCGGTTTCTGGCGAAGAGCTTGTTGACGATACAACTCCGCAGCTTGGCGGAAATCTGGACTTGAACAGCAATAACATCACCGGCACTGGTGACATAACCATCACTGGCATTGTCACAGCGAATACAGACACCGACACAACAAATACCGGCAATGTGACGCTAGACTTTTCGGCTAATCAGAATTTTGTGCTGACACTTACCGGCGCAGTCACACTTGATAACCCAACAACTGAAAGCGTCGGTCAGTCTGGCTTTATTGTGTTTATTCAAGATGCAACCGGCGGCAGAACGGTATCCCTTGGCACTGACTATGAAACTGTGGGCGGGGCTGGTCTGACATTATCCAGCGCAGCATCAACAACTGATATTGTGCCTTATGTTGTAGCGGCATCAGGCCGTATTTTGCTTGGCGCACCTCAACTGGCTTTTGCATAGGGGAAAATATGTCTGGTCCTTTTGGTTCTTCTCAATGGATGTATTCATCAGCCGCTGGCTTCTATCCGCACACTATAGACCAGTCTCTGCGCTTCGACGATGCTGATAGTGCTAGACTATCTAATACTATGGGTACGCCTACCGATACACAAAAAGCAACTATTTCGGTTTGGGTAAAACGTGGTGGTCTTACTGGTGTTAATCAAGCAATAGTTGAAGGTTATGACGGTTCATCTGGCACTGCGAGTTCAATATACTTTGATACATCAAATCGATTACACGTTGCTTTTGGGGGCGGTGGCGGTGCTTTAACGACAAATGCTGTTTTTAGAGATGTGTCGGCTTGGTATCACATCC
>Ga0181394_1001329_pt1 | contig 10848 bp, 16 predicted proteins | sample 17SPOviralmetaG_FD_130123 | JGI IMG/M metagenome (GOLD analysis project Ga0181394, IMG submission 130123) | Marine viral communities from the oligotrophic San Pedro Time Series (SPOT) site, San Pedro Channel, CA, USA - 17 SPOT_SRF_2010-11-23 | ecosystem: Environmental > Aquatic > Marine > Strait...
CAATATGTTTCTTCAACAGGTAATCCCAATGCTCTTAGAGTTGATGCAGCATTGAAAATTGTTGCTGGAGATAGTGCAGCACTATCAGTTCCAACTGCTGTTGAAAAACCATCAAATAGAGCAAGTAAGTCTTGATCCATTTTTTTAGCGATTGCTTCTCCAAACAATTTACCAATGTCTCCAGCTACATTTCTTGGTGCTGAATTTCTTGCTAAGTCTGTGAGAGTTGTCATGATACCAACCTCAGCCGCAGTAATAGTTACTGAACTTGGGTTGATAGCTGTGTTTGATAAATCAGCCGCTTCTGATACTGCTGCCGCACTTACTGCCGCATAAATCGGAACTTCTACTGATTTTCCACCACCTGATATAGCATAATTTTTAACAAGATTTTTCATTATAGATTTCTCGTTAATAACAAATTGTGCTTCTGCTACTATCTCTGTATATAGTTCCGATAGTGTAGAACTTGTGCTTTCGTTTGCCATTTTGTTTGTCCTTTATTATTTATTTGTTAAGTTAATCTGAACAGCGCCTGAATCTCGTTTCTTCCTATACTCTGCATAGGTTTTACGATCTTCTGGGTTTGTTAAGTCCAAGTCCTGTATATTAAAAGGTTTAACAGTTTTACCACCGATAGCACTCTGGCTTCCTGAACCTGACAATGACCCTTGACGGAAATGTGGGTTGCTATCTAAAAACTCTTTAACTCTATCTTCTATTGTTAATAGTTCTCCTTTAATGTTATATCGTACATTAGAATTATTATCAACTACTTCTATTCTTCCATCATCTGTGTATCTAACTTCATCTTTTAATAAAGATACTACTTGTTGAGCATTTATAGATTTTTCTTTATTAGCAATAGAAAGAATTGAATTATCAACCTTTTCTTTTTTAATTTGCATTTTATAGTTTGCAAGTTCTTTTTCTTTTTCAGATAATCTTTCTTGCATTATCTTTTCTAGATCAGCTTTCGTTTTTGCTTCTTTAAGTTGCTCTTGTTTAACTATTTCTTGTTTAGCTTTTTCTTCTTCTTGAAGTTTTTTCTCATATTTAGATTTTTCAGCTTCAAGTCTAGACTTAATTATATTGTCTAATTGTTCTTGTGAAAAAGTTTGTTGTTTTGTTTCTTCAACTTTTACTTCTTCTTTAGGTGTTTCTGCTACTTTAGTTTCTGTAGCTTTTGTTTGTTCTTCGGACATAGTTCTCCTATTTGTTATATTATTAGTTCGCCATTACTGTCATACCAATCTGGGTTGACATATGACCATTGATGTCGGCAATTATAACCACCACGAACAATTAAAGGATTTCCTGACTTCTTGCCTTTCCAACCTCTAGTGTTCCAAAGTGAATTGACTTCATCAATTGTGAAAAGTCCACTTTTCCTCTTGTTATATACTCCATTAATTATCTTTCTGCAATGATCTCTAGTTGTAGGTATTACATCTCCATAGTATTTTACAAAAGTTAATCCAGCATCTTTAGACTTATTAAGGTTTAAGGTAGCATCAAAATCTCTTAAAGAATCATTTAATATCTGTCCAGCATACCTTTTCATATTCTCTCCAGCACGATCTCTAGCAAATTTAGACTGTAAAAGCTGTATTTTTTGATCAACTATTGCTCTTTTAGACTTATTAAACTTATTATTGTTTATATAATCTATAAGCTTCTGTGCTTCTGGGTCATCTGCACTAGCATAAATACCATTAATAGTTTGCCTTAATTCTTTTTCTAATACTGTAAAATCTGAACCTACAAGAGTATTCTGATAAACCTTTTCTGATAATCTTCTAGTAAATGTATTAGATACATCTTTAAACTGTGTAAAATATTGTTGTTTTAAATTTTTAACTAAAGCTAAATCTCCTTTAGTAAGTTCTTGAAATTCTATAGGAATATTACCTATTCTTTTAAATGCTTTTTCTATTCTTTTAGCTTGCTTATTAAAACCCTCTCGAACTACTGTATCTGACCATGCTAAATATTCTCTTTCTAAAATAAATTTTATTCTAGGTCTAATAGCAATAGCAGATTGTAATTCTATTAGCTTACCATCTTGTGTAGGTAATCTTCCAGCAAGTGAAACTACTTCTCTTTCTATTCTGTCTAATGTTGCGATTAAAGATTTATAATATTGTGCTTCAGCAAGTTCTATTTGCTTGATTCTGTAAAGTGTAGCATCTTTTACTATATCGGACATTCATTAAATTTGTTCTTGTTCTACTTCTTGAATTTCTTGTTGAGGTTCATCTTGTGTAAATTCCCCTACTTCAGATTTACTTTCTATCTCATCAAATATATCATTTAATTTTTCATCATCATCTACTACTGCTCTAGCAATTTCTTTATCTATTTCTTTACTTAATGTAGGAGATTCAACACCTACTGCTTTAGCTTGTTGATAGAACATAAGATCAGTAGCATAATCTCTAATATTAAAACTATCAGGATAACTTATTTCTCCATCAAATTTAGTATTTTGAAATAAAGCATATAATCTAAATAGTTGTTCTTCTGCTATTTGTAAGTTATCAGCTTTCTCTGATAGTCTTGCATTTAATAATTCAAATTCTGTTTGTAAAGCTACACCAGATGTTATGCCTGTCTTTTCTGTTCTTACTGCTCCTGTGTGTGCTATTCTATTTATAGATTGAACTTTATTATTTATTGAATCCATTATCGCTTGTAAGTTCTGACCAGATGGTTGTAGTAAATATGGTTTTAAGTTAGGTTCCATTTCATCAGGCATTTCTATAACTGCACCAGCACCAGCACTAGCATTAACACTAGGAGTTTTAACTAATGATGGGTGGTTAGTTAATCTAATTAACTGTTCCATTTCTGAATACTCATTATAAATAGATTTTTGTAAATCTGCTATATCTGTTAAATCGGATTGACCAATTCCTCTTTTGTGAGATTTAGAATTGTATAAAATAACTGCTGGTATTTTGCCAATCGCATTAGGTACAGTATCTATTAATCTTGGTTCTTCTCTTTCTGCCATGTAAATAGTATCTATTCTATCAGGGTACCATATTCGCATATATGTTCCACCCTCTCGATCTACTTCTTCTCTTACTTTTAAATAATTTAATTCATATTTACCATTTAATTGTCTTTGAAAATTCCAATCTAAAACATTTTCAGGAGTTATAATAGATAAGTAAGGTCTTATTTCTTGTTCTAATTCTTCTGCTCTAGTGTTTGTAGTTACATTAGGTTTATCTAAAACCATAAAACAATGACCATAAATAGAAGCATAATTTTGTGCTTGTTTAATTACAGAGTTTAAATTGTTTCCCTCTAAATCTGCATCTTTTAAGAATTGTTCTAAACTAGGTTCATCTTGCATATCTGCAAAATCTCTACTCGGTCTAACTCTAAATAAGAATGATGAATAAATTTGAATTATATTCTTACAATGATTATCGCATGGTGTATTAGCAAGTCTTTGATTAAATTCATTATCTAATTCTAAATTATATCTATTTAGATATTGTCCGATCATATAGTCATAGCCACCATTATATGATCTAATATAATACTCCCAATTATTTATTGTTTCGGAATAGTCTTTGTGGGTTTCTATTGCTTGATCTCTAGTATATGCCATAAATTACTTCATTGTCCATCTTGTTGGTCTAGAAAATACTGCCTGAGTAGTAAGAGGTTTTAAAAAATCAACCATATAACCTATTGCATCGTTCATATGATCATAGCCATCTTCCTTATCAGGAATATTCGTATTCTCCTTGTATATTTGTCGTTGTAATCCTTTTACAATAGTTTTGCAAGTTTGTGAAACAAAAATATGCCTATTACCATTTGAATCTTTTAGTTTGCTATTAACAGCATTTATCCTATCTCGGACAGCTGGGTGCTTTAATTTACATTTAACTTTAAATCCAGCATTTTGTAAAATACTTAAATCAGTTCTACCACCAGCAGATGTCTTTCTTTGTCTAGAAGCTGGGTCAGGATAAATAAATATAGGTATCTTTGTTCCATATCTATTCCTTATTTCTTCTACCATTTCATCAGTATTGCTAGAATAAATAATTACTTCATCTAAAAAATATATTTTATCTTTCTCTATTTGCCCTACACAAGCACTCATTGGGTCCACATTAAAATCCATTCCTATATGTAAAGGTTTAGTCCAATCTATTTCTTTTTTAACTACACTTTCAACAGGGTGGAAATTATAATAGACACTTCCAGCATAGTTCTCAAATGTACCCTCAAATTCTTGTCTAAAGGTTCTAATATCTATATCTTGTTTAGCTTGTTCTATTTCTTCTGCAGAAACCATACCACCTTGTAAAGTAGTATATTGAAAACTATCCCATTCTTTATCTTGATCTTGTCCTTTAAGATACATTCTATATGACCAATTACCATAACCTTTAGGAGAACCACACATAAGTACATCACCCTCTGTGTCAGATACAGAAGCCCTTAATACCTCTGTCCAAGCTTTCTCTTCAATATCTGCAAATTCATCTAGTATAAGAAAGTCTAATCCTACTCCTCTTAAACTATCATATGCATCACAACCTTTTAAAGATATTTTACTTCCTGTTTTTTTAATAGTAATAGTCATATTAGATTCATTAATATTTTCTATCCAATTAAATTCAGATAACATTTCTTTAAGTTTAGACCATACGATTTCTTTAGCCATCTTAAATGTAGGTGCTACATACCAGATTTTTTTATTTACTTGAGTTGCATACTTCATCATTTCAGTAATACATAAATATGTTTTACCAAATCTACGACCACTTATTAATACTCTAAATCTAGCTTTTGAATTATTTACTTCAAGTTGTGGTTTTGTCAGGGTTATGTTCATTACAGAAATACGAAATGTATAATTTTTCCTTGTTAAATCTTTCTTGAAATTCGTTAGTGACCTTTATAGTTACAACTGCACCATGTTTAGTACAATCTGTCCAACTATTAAAACTTGTAGGGTGTACTACAGGAGTATTACAAAAGCCTGTCATAGCAGAGCAAATAGTATAAGCTAAAATAAATTTCATTAGCTTAATGGATTTTTAGATGATTCTTTTAACTCTTGTATCTCTAGCTTTAAAACTTCTATTTCTTTTTTTAAAATTTTAATATCAGTATTATCATGAGCATGATCATTATTATGGCCATGTGTTTCTAGCTTTTGTTTTATTACTGCTATATCTGTATTAATATCTGTTATAGCAAAAGCATTAGTTTCTATTCCTGTAGTATCAGGTGCAGTTTGATTTTTTAATTGCTCTATACTTGATTCCATATTAGCAAACTTTGTAAATCCAGCACCTATAGAAGCTATTAGTCCTAATACAACTACTATATTTGTTAGATTGTCTTGTATCTTTTTAATCATTGTTTTAACTCCTGTAATTCTAAAAGTAATAGCCTTTTTTTAGACTTAATTTCATTTAGTTTTTTTATCTTAACTTCCATTATATCATTAGCAGTATATTTAACTAAATCAATATTAGCATATATAGACCTATTATCAAATATCTCTATCTGATTCAAATAAATATCTTTAGGCTTATAAAACTCTGTATTATTATAAGCTACTAGAGAAGCTTGATCATTCTGCATAGCATCTAATTTAATTATATTTTTAATAACTAAATTTTTAGCACTATCTTTAATTTGTTCATCTACTTTTGCCATTATCTTATCTATTTTAGGTTTCTTTGTTTTCTTACTTGCTACCTTTGTTTTAACTTCTTTAGTAGGTGTTTCTTCATTAGTTTCTTCTATAATTTCTTCTTCTTTTTCTTCTGCCATTTGCTCTGGTGCTTCTTCTTTAATTTCTTCAGGCATTTCTTCTTTAGCTTCCTTAATTATTTCTTCTGTAATAACTTCTTCTTCTGGCTTTTCCTCTATAACTTCTTCTACAATTTCTGCTTCTTCCATTATTTCAGGTTCTTTTTCAGGCATAGATAACTCTTCAATTATTTGCTCTATTTCTAATTCTTCCTTAATTTCTGGTGCTTGAACTACTTCAAAAGTAAATTCTTCATTAAATGTAAATTCTTCTTTAAACTCTAACTCTTCAAATATTTCTTCTTTTAAATCTTCAAATACATTTTCTAATTCTTCAATAATCTCATTAGAAATAACTGTATCGTCATAAGTCATAGTAACAGAAATATTATCTACATTAGCACCACCTAGATTTGCTGGAGCATTAGCATCAGTTCCAGCTATATTAAGATTTCCTAAATTAGAGTTTTGGCCATTAAAGGTTAAAGTATCTGTAAAGTTAGCACCATTAATTCCTGTTACATCTGTTCTAATCTTTGTACTTGTAGCAAGAACATTGCCATCTGAATCTTTTATTTTAAGAACTATTGTAAATGAATCTGCTCCACCACTTCCACCCCAACAACCAGCAACAGCACATTCTCCATTCTGTACTTCTACTGTGCTATCTAATGTAATTCCATTATTAAGCATATCTTGTGTAATTGTATCTGTACTTAAATTAAATTCTTGCTCTATTGAACCACTATCTCCAAACTCTAAATCATAATTGCTAGGAATATTATTAAGGGTACAACAATCATTTAATACTTGAACATCTCCATTAGTAGTCCAACTATTAGAGTTTCCTGTTTCAAAATTACCATTAGTAATTAAATTATTTGTCGTCTTTTCTTCTGCTAAAGAAGTTCCGAGGGTTAATATCATCAGCAAAACGATTGATACGATATACTGCATATGCCATTACTCCTATAAAAATTATTAACCAAATCATTAGTTTCTTACTGAATCTATAAAGTTATAAACTCTGCCGAATTGTTTATCAATACTTATTAAATCTTGTTGAATCATATTAACTAAAATTTGAAGTTCCATTAATGTAACTAATGTCCATGTTGCTAAACCCATTAGAATTGTACCTAATAAGCCTATTAACATTGTATTAGTTTTCCTTGTCATTTTGTATGTAATTCTAATTTTTTAGCTTCTGCTTTATTAATCTTCTTATCAATCTTTGCTCTTTTTTTGATTCTTTTTACGTAAGTTTCATAATCTGGTCTTTCAAATTCATATCTATTCCAAATCTTTAATGCTTCTTTACCTATCTTACCATCTACAGGACAAGGTGTGCCAGCATTAATCATAGCTTCAAATACTCTTTCATCTTGACATAATAAAGCCACACTTCCTACTTTCATTCCAAAGTCATAAAGAACTTTTGCTAATTTAATTCTTTCACAATTCATATCTCTATTAGTTTTACCACCAGAGAAGCCTGTACCAAATGTTTGTATTCCTACTGATACTCCTGTTGCACATACATCTTGACTTTGAGCAGAAAAAGAGGGTGCAGAAGCAGTAGGGGGTGCAGATTTAATATTGCTATTGCTAGTAGAATTTGTAGTTGTATTAGATGATGACCCAGATTGAAAAGTTGTGCTAGAGGTAGAGGTATAGCCACCCTCAATTGCAGTATTTGAGCCACTATTATTCGTTTGTGTACTATCAGGATATGCTGGTTCTACCATACATAATAAACAGAATAGAATAATTAATATTCCTGTAAAATAATAGTTCATATTTATACTCATAAATTAAATTTTAAAACTTTTTTGCCATGATTTAACTGCCCAATATACAGGAGTTGTATTTATTTGTTTTCCTGATCTTCTTGCTTTAGCAAGTATAGGTCTAAATCTTGCCATAAATGATCTTTTTCTAGCTGGAATATTCTTTTTAATAGATAGCTTCTTATCGCCAAAATTAACTTTGACTACTCTGCCTGTCTTTCTATTCTTTACAAAGACTTTAAACTTCTTAACATCTCCACGCATAGGTTTGTTAAGTTTAACAGTTCTGTTTTTATATTTAGCCATAAAAAACTAAATATCATATTATGTTTGTAATTTGAAGTTTTATATCTTAAAATTTTTTACTTACCTTGTCCACGATATTTCCCTTTACCTTTTTGTCTTCTAGTATTTTTATTCATTGTAGAAGTTATAGGTCTTCTTCCTATAGATGTACCTTTTTCTGTTTTAGTGTACTCTATTACAGCACCAAAGACATTACCCTTTTTTTTTGCCATCTTCTATTTCTTCTGGTTTAGCATTTATAATTAATGGTAAAGGCTCATTAAAGTTTGTTTGCTCTATCTTATCTCTTTGATCTAAATGTTGCTTACCTAACCATATCTGCATAACAACATTACCTGATAAAGCTTTTTCAAATTGTGCTCTCCTTAAACTAATTCTGCCCATCTCTCGCCCCTTTTTTATAAGGTGGACATAATGCCTTTGTAAAGTCTTTGTAGAAACCTCACAGAATTCTGCAATCTCTTCAAAAGTACAATGTAATTGCGCTAATTTCTTTATTGCTTCAGGGTCTATTTTTTTAAGTGGTCTTGCCATATAGCTTATTATGTCTTTTTTTAGTTTAATTTCAAGTGTGGAGCGTAGGGATTGGAATTGCACCATCTATCTAAATGGGGGTACCATCTAGCCTTTCTAAAGCCTACGCAATATATTGTTTTAATGTTTCATTTAGTTGTTTCTTTAATCCTTTATCAAATAAGTAAATATATTTATACTTTTTTAAATAAACTTTTTCATAAGCACTCCTATCAAATGTCTCATTTTCTCTATTTTTTTGATTAAGTGATCTAGAATGATAAAATTTACCATCTAGCATATAGTGAGTAGCAGTTTTAGTTTCGCCTAAATAAAGCCAATTCATAGCCTGATATATTTTTCCTTTATGATTTTGTATGGGGTCAGCATAACTTACTACTGCTTTTATATTAGGAAAGTCTTTTCTTAACTTCTTCATGCAAAATGAAACTATTTTAGAAACAGGGTTTTTATGCTTATTTAAAGCAACTCTAACTAATTCACATACTTCATAAGGTGTAAGATTAACTACTTTAGACATATTAGGATTAGCCCCAGAACCGAATAAAACCGAGCCTATAAATTCTTTATCTTCCCACACTCCAAATCTAACTAATTTTCCAGATGGCATAGCTTTAGAATAATGATAATTTAATACTGCATATTTAGAAGCTTCATAACTGCAATAGTCTATAAATAATCCTTTATCCATTTATAACTTGGCCACATTCAGGACATATTTCTTTAGTGTCTTGATCTAGCTTTCCTTGATCATCTTTGTCAGTAGGTTCAAATAAATCTTTATCTAGCATAATGTCTTTAAGTTCTAATGCATCAAATCCTGTTAAATCTAAATCAAATTTATCATCTTTTAAAACTTGTAACTCGGACATAAGTAATTGCTTATCCCATTGAGATTCAGCACCTGATCTATTGTCCATTATTCTATAAGCAATAGCTTTATTTTTATCAAAATGTTTTTTAATTACGAAAGCTTTAGTTTTATTAAGTTGTTTAAGGGCTTTCCATCTAGTATGACCGACAACTATAACATTATTTTGATCTATTACGATAGGTTGATTATTTCCAAATTCTGATATAGAATTTTTAACTTTTTTAACTGCTTCTTGTGAAATTTCTCTAGGATTATCTTTATAAGGTTTTATCTCACTTATATCCATTTCTATAATTTCCATATTATCCTTTTAATAGTTTAGTTAAAGAGTTCCATAAATTAGGATTTTGTCTAAATACTTTTTCATATCCATCTCCAATAGCTTGTGCAATAGGTTCCTCTCCCCTATTATTTACATCTATTCCTGATTGATAAATTATTATGTGAAATAACTCGTGCATTATTGTATTAAACAACTTTATTCCTTTTACCCTTTTATCAAATACAAGCAAGTTCTTATTAGGCTCATAAAATCCATATAAATTTTTTAGTATTTCATATTTAATTTTAATCTTTTTTCTGCCATATTTAATGCTTTGTATATTCATCTTTGTTTAATGTTGCTCTTAAATATTCTATTTGCAGTTTAAGTTGTCTATTTTCAATACTTAATTTAATTATTCTTTTTCTGCAATACTTAAATATTCTTAATAAAGCTTTCATTGAACTAATTGAATCTGATGTTTCTCATCAAATTTATCTATTTTATACTCCTTGCCATCTTTAGTAAATTTTTCAAAAGAACCCTCTGAACCTTTATAGACATATCCTAATGCTTTTAATCTATTTATTAAATCAGGTATTTCATTATCTTCTTCTATCTCCCATCTTCTTTGAGATAACCAAGTAGCAAAATGAGGTATAAATTTAATATCCTCTATTTCTCTTATTTGATTATTATAAATTCTAGCAATATCCTCTATTGTTAATCCTATTTTACCATCTACTTTAATAAAAATTTGATAAGATTTATATTTAGAACCTCTTTTTTTACTTAATAAACTCCATAGTTGCTCAAACTGACTATCATATTTATCATTAGGTATAGGTTTAGGTATAGGTATAGGTGCTTGAGTTTTGCTTGTAGCTAAATCTCGTTTTGCTAGACCCCCTTTTTTACCAGCTTCTGCTCTAGCATTGTATTTATTAGTTAAATACTCATGCTCATGTACTAATCTTTTATGAATCCATAATTCTACTGTATGCATCATAGCATCTGATTTATCTTCAAATTTTTTAAAAAATTCATTTAAAACTTTATCAACCTTTTTTTCACAATTATCATTAATACAATGACAAATCCTATATGCTGATTCTGAATTAAATGGTCTTGCATTTTTAGTCCAAGCAAAACATAGTAATCTTATATATATTCCTATAGCTTCGTTAGTTAAATGGACAGTTTCAGCAGTAAATGTATCTGTAAATAATTGTAATGCATGAAATTTATTCGTTTCCTTTGTCATAAAATATATCTTCCTTTTCTAG
>Ga0181394_1001332_pt1 | contig 10843 bp, 2 predicted proteins | sample 17SPOviralmetaG_FD_130123 | JGI IMG/M metagenome (GOLD analysis project Ga0181394, IMG submission 130123) | Marine viral communities from the oligotrophic San Pedro Time Series (SPOT) site, San Pedro Channel, CA, USA - 17 SPOT_SRF_2010-11-23 | ecosystem: Environmental > Aquatic > Marine > Strait...
AATGGTGAAGCACGATGGGTACGAGTACATCACTTAAGAGCATCGAATCAGTTGAAGATTGCATCTCTTGGTAACGCAACACTACCGATTACTTACACAACTTATGGTGGTGGTACAACTGCTGATGGCACTAATGCCACAACTGACGCAGACGGAACAAGAACACTTACTCTTGGAGACGGAGAAGTAGCTTCTGATAGAGGATACGGATCTTCTTCACATCACATTGTTAAGTATGGTGCTTCATACTACATCGATGGTGGTGACCGTGGTACTGTTCGTCTATACAGTCACAACAACCAAGATACTGTTTCAGCTAGAGGTAAGAGATTTGCTGTAACTGGTAATGGTTCTTATGCTAACAACACTTCTATTGATGGTGAAAGTGCAAGTACGCCTTGCTTAAATGTTACAGAAACTCATACCATAGGCGCATTGAAAGTAGAAAGTAGCTTTGCTGTCAATGGTAGTAATGGTGTACTGAATGGTTTAACAACTGGTTCAGAGCCACAAGAAGGCGACTTTATCGTAGTTACTGGTAATCAAAATGATGGTGGTCAGTTCCCAGACGGCACATATAAAGTTGCGTCTTCTGGTAGCGGTACGATAACACTTCAGACAGCAGGTGGTGCCGCAATTAGTGGTGGATCGAATGATACCTCACCAACTGGAACATATACTCATACGAGATTGATAGACCCAATATTCTATATGGGCGCAAAAGTTAAAACAGATAGTCTTTTGGATCAAAATGTTAAAGTAGTTTGGGCAAAAACAACTAGTAATACTAACAAGGTCTTCTTATCGTCTGAATTGCAATCTCAGAGTAATATATCTCTACTTCCAGATAGAGCGGCGACAGTTTACGGCATCGAAACCAAAAAGTCTATCAAATCAACTCGTGAGGGTAATGTTGTTCGTAACAGAGTTCAGGTGTACCCAACCAAGATGTCGTCTGCTAATATTGGTGACGATACAGTAAGACTTCGCTTTAAGAAAACCCCAACATTCCAGACTGCTGTTGCGCCTACAGGCACATATCAGTTACAGGGTGATTATGCTATAACCAACACTAATGAACCACTTGTTGCTACTTCGGGCAGTGCAAATTTCCTTTTGAATAATCAAAGCACTTTTGGTTGGTTCAGAGGTCGTATTGTATCTGAAGCAGTCACTGTTTTTGGTAGACTATATAGAGAAGTAGATTCATATTATTTTGAGTTACTAGAGTCGTTTGAAGGCGAGATAACACTAATCAATGGTGGCTTCTTCATGCCAGACTACAAGTTCCAAGCAGACGGTGCAATTGTTGATTATGTCCCTGCGATTAGCACTAAATTTTCGGAAGAGAAAGAGGGGCTTAGTTCTGTAGAGATAGCATCTAATAGTGTTGTGCCAATTGCGGGTACTGGTATAAATGTTGCAACTACCTATCTTCGGGTTGGTACTGAGCAATTTGATTTAAGCCCATACTTCGATTATAATAAAGAGTATCTATCATTTCCTTTGACGGATATTGCAGATAGTTTATACTTTGCTGTTGACTCTGACACAGCAAGTACAAACACTGACGAAATTAGCTTGGGTGTAACATGGGAAGAGCAGTAGTTTATGGCAAAGCAAATAAAGATTGGATTCGACAAAACGCCGGCTCCAATCACAAAGCAGTTTATACAACTTATAGACATAGAAGGTACGCCATTATTTGATGATGCGGGCAATCCTCTGATGACTGAGGAAAATGCCGCCCTTACATCACTAACAATATCGGAAAATTCACTACCTGTTCATGTTAATAACAACACCGCCATCCCAAATGGCGGTGAGGCTATACCTATTATAGAGCAGTTTAAAGAAACTTCTCAGGTTAGTTCTTCATTACTGGGTGTCCCTAGAGCAGAGACACAGCTTTCTCTTTTTTCTGATGTTGCTACATACGGTCTAGACACCGAGAACTGGGATGCGAGTGATATATACAGAAGTCATAGCAACGACCCATATCAATGGTATCAAAAGAAGCATCCAATTCATGGTAGAAGATCGAATGTAAGATTCTATGAGGGGTCTGATGAGCAAGCACTATATCTAAGAGCGTTCCCTAGCCAATACGCATATCCAGAAGGCACTAAAGAGCAAAAGAGAGAGTTTCCATCCAATCAGTTCATGAAATACATGAAATTTATTGCTATGGGTAGATATTTTTACAACTATTTCTTACCAATAAACAAAACCTTTGCTGAAACAAACTTCTTGACCGCAACTGATGCCAGTATAATTAAACAAGGCCCAGATGAAGAAGTGGTTAACGCATATCAATTTCCAAGTGGAGAAGCAACAGTACAATGGGAAAATAGTAACGAATGGTTTGATGTAAAGTATGGGCATGTAGATATACAAGAGTCTTTTGATGCAATCGAAAGATGGACAGCATTCTACGACAAAATAAATCTTAGCACAGACGAATACCCAGCTTTCCCAGAGTCTTATATAGAAAACTTTCAAGAAGAGATAAGAGATGCGGCCAGACTGAACGGCTTCAAGGCTATACCTGATTATGTGAAAATAAGACAACACCTGTCTAGTGAAGACACTCGACCTGGCGGCGGTTCAAGCGAAACTCTCTATGGCATACTTCAGAGTAAAAGATCGTTTAGATATCAGCCGGGTCGTTCTAGTGGCTTTACTTTTGGCGCAAGAATGGTTGCTGGCGACCCAACATCACAGGCTCAAATTGCAGAGTGGGGTTGCTCAAATAGTACTGACGAATATATGTTCCAATTAAAGGGTAGTCAGTTTAATATCATAAGAAGAAGTACTGTTCGTATGCCAGATGAACTTCTCACTAGACAGGGCTTATCTGTAAATGATCAAAAATCTACTAAAGTAACTCAATATGGTATTGGTAACGAAAGTCGTCTTTGGGAAACAGTAATTAGAAGAGATAAGTTTAATGGAGACAGACTCTTAGGTGATGGACCTTCTGGCTATATATTGTCATTTGAAGATGTTACGATGTATAAAGTTGAGTTCTCTTGGTACGGTGCAATTGGTGCTAAGTTTTACGCATATATTCCAGTAGAAAATGATGAAGCAAGATGGGTATTACTCCACACATTTGTCATTGAAAACGGGTTAGGCGAACCTATTTTAGAAAATCCAGACTTCAAGTTTAAGTATCTAATATACACAAATGATACTAAAGATATCAGAGAGCCCATGTATCTTTACAAATATGGTAGTAGTGTATACATTGATGGTGGAGATGAGGGTACAATACGACTTGCAACCATATCAACAGAATCTAAATCATTTACTGATCGTACCCCAATATTAGGTATTTTACCTAAAGAGACTCTTTCTAATAGTGTGGGCGAAGCAAGACAAAACTATAAAAAATCTTACCCTAGTATTGTAGCGGTGACATCGGATGTAGATTGTCGTATAGACTTCGAAGAAATAAAGGGGTCACCTCAGGGTGTTCACTTTAACTATAGCCCAAACATAGTAATGTCTGGTAGAAATCCAAAAACTCGAAAAGTGGTTTGTAGATACAGTACTGCCAGTGGTGGAATTAGCGGAACTTTATCTAATATTGAGTTGATTCAACCAAGCTATTCGGAAGAGAATGCGCCAATTGTGGGTTTTAATGGATTTAACAGTCTTCCAAGATTCGATCAAGTTGTGCCAAACTTTTCTATTGACGCAACTGAAGGCTCTAATATAATATATGCAAACTCTGGCGGCGCAGTAAAAACATTCGACACATTACAAGTTGGAGACTGTCTATATATCGGCGGAGATGGTATTGAAGATGATTCATACAAATATGAGATAGTTAAGTTTATAAGTCCCAGACCACTTCAGAATGTTCAATTAGAGGGGACAGAAGGTCAGTTTAGTTGTGATGCTAGAGATATATCAGTGGGTGAATCGTTTACTATTTCGGGTACCATATCTGGTAATGCGACAATTGATGGATATTCTAACCCCAAATCATACACGGTGAGTGAATTGGGCGATAATAGCGGAAACACTTCGAGAACTTTGTTCACGCTAACAGAACTTAATAGTGACCCTCTTACCACTTCGGGCACAACCACAACTGGTTTAACATTTACAACATTAACATCAAAGGAATATTTAAGTGCAAACAAAACTGGAATCGTTTTAGATAGAAACTTTACATCTGACCCAGCACATACTTCCAATGATAATCCATTACCTGCAAAGTTGTCTTATCAATTTAATCCAAATGAATTGAATGCTCATGTGATAGCTGATGGTGTATATGGTACATATGTCGGTGAGAATGGCGAAATACTAAAAAGAGCCAGTATTGCGGGCGATTCGATTAATAGCCACTATCAATTAAGACAAGATGAAGCGGTAGATTCTAGAAGGGCGGATGGTAGTATATTTAGAATTGATGGTGCAAATTTACAACCAAGTAAATTCTTTGAGGCTCATCTCGTTGGATATAATACTGTTGTTGCTTCAACCACTGGTATAACTAAAAACAAGTTTAAAATACACTTTTTAAATAGACAAAGACGAGAGCCTTACTCGGGTGATGATATTCAACATTGGGCTGAATTTTCTGTGGGTGTAACTCCAAACAGACCTGTTGAGCCAGGTGATGGAGAGAGGCCCAGTAATGACGGCCCAGAAGTTAAATTCCTTAATCCAGATGGTTCATATAAGGAATATGATATCAACGAGTTCCCATCGATAGAGTACTGTCATCTTTCGACAGATTTTGACGAAAGAGATAGAGTAGGATTGTTTGAACAAGATACAAGTTATGGTAATAGACTTCAAGTTGATCCAAGACTAGATGGTAGTGGAAATGCATACGAAAATAGAATAGAGGGCGCTGATACTGGTATAATTTCAACTGTTGCCGGCGAGGTAAAAACTATTAGCTATACATTCGCAAGCGTTCAGACAGCAAATGATCCAGACGGCGCTTCGAGAACGAAAATCGTATTCACCCCAGGTGCCGCAACTCCATCTGATGGTGAAATCATACCTGGCTTTTCTGAAGTTGGCGTAAACTTTACTGGCATAGGGCACAGATTTACAAGTCAAGTAATATACCCAGCGGCGGGTTCTGATGACCAAAATCCATATATATTTGCAGAAATTGGTGCTTTTGGCACACTAGATGCTTTAGTCGATGGTCAAAGAATTGTTCAAACAAAAAGAATTACACTAAAAGACGACTTTAGGGCTACGGCGTTGGATGAGTCTGGTGAACAACTGTTTAATCATAAGAGATTTGAAATAACAAAATCGGTTACTTTTAGCACTCAACCACTATATCCAGTGTTTGCATTGGGTGACTATGTTGAAATTAATGGTATTGTCATAGAAGAAATTTCACAGCAAAATATAGTTACCACTCATACGCCAACACTTGTCACAGAAGATACTTCTTGGAATGAAAACATTGCAATCACTCAACAACCAGGTGTTTCTTCTGGATTCAATCCATCAGCATTTAATGGAAGTTTGGACCTGCAGGCATGTAGATATGATGAGACATTACTAAATCCTTTGAGGCCTGGTCGAGTTTTATATTCTTACTATGTTGCGGCTAATGATACTACTCAAATTGAGTTAGAAAATATATTTGCTAGAGATAGAAAAGATATTAGTAGGGGTGCGTTAAATAATAAAGCGATATACCTCACAGCAACTAGACTAAATAGTTCAGACGGAACTGGAAATATTCAGTTATCTTTAACTAGTAAGGAACAATAATGGCTATTCTTAGAGGTCTAAATGTCCAAAAGGCTTTAATCGATATCGATAACCCAGATATATCATTAGCGAACCTGGGCTTGAGAATTGAAGACCTTGATCTTTTGAGAAACACTCGAAGAGACTTTGGTTTATCAACAGCAGACTTTCATCAAATTGCTGGGTTGACTGACAACCAAAATAGACTATTCAGATCTCAATTAGCAGCCGCCGAAACCGCTGGCGGGCAGACAGCACCCATGAGGGAGATCGATGCTAGTCAGGACTACAACTTTTCTATAAACGACAGAGTAATTGCAGGTGCTATTAAATACAAGTATGTAGACTATGTGAATCCAAATCAAGTTCCAATTGAAGGCGTTACTGGAATTAGCACTGGCGGGCTTTTTTCGGGTAGCGGGTTGCTAGTTTCTGAATTAGATAACTTATCATATACTCTACGAACTGGAGATGTTGTTAGAGTTGTTGACAGTGGTAGCTCCCGACAAATAGATGACGGAGATTATACTGTAACGGGTAGCCCATCTGATTCGTCTTTTCAACTTAGTAGTGTCACTGGAGTGTCATCAAATATAACAAACCTTAATGACATAAGCATATTTATTCTAAAGAAGTGGCCGGTAAAAAGTGCTGATATATCCACATCTAGAGTGTCTTCTTGGTCACCTATCGGTCCTGCCTCTAGTCCAGATTCATACATAACATACGGTGGTCAAGTGGTTCTTGATGGCGAGTATTTGGCGGCTACAAAACTAGGGGTTACTACAAAACCCGAACCTAAAAGATATAGAGCAGAAGTCCCCACACACAGCATAAGAATGAACATAAATGGTAACGATGTAACTTTCCCTGCAATTAAGGGTATACCATTTCAATTCGATATTACAGGGACAAGATACTGGAGAATTCGCATAGGTAGGGCGACCAATGTCCCTCTGTTAACAGACAGCGATGGTTCTGTGCCGGCTACAATCAGAAGATATAATGATAGCATAAAACCAACTCCAATTGCATATAGAAGAGATGTCGTTCCAACCACAAGCACAAGCGGCTCATTTGTTGGCGAAAACATATCTTCTAGCCATCGACATAAATTAGAAGTGTACTATCCACCAAAAAACATTGGAACGCTATGGGTATATAGTTCTAACATAAAATCTTTTCCTTTTATCAAATTGGAAAATTTGACACATTTGCGTCTTTATAGCAATCAGTTTAAAGTCATACCTGATCTCAAGTTTATTGCTCCAAGTTTACAATATTTAAACATAAGCAATAACCCCTTATTTGCGGGCTATCAATATCTAGAGGATATGGGCTTGAGTCATTTGGAGGGCGTTTACACTGCAACTGAGTCGCAAGTAGACAACGAACTACTGGAAATTGTTACAAATGAGCAATTTCAAAGATTACCACTTTCGTTGAGCGAACTGAATGCAACTAACTGCTTTAAGGGTGATATTAATATTGATTATTCTCACTTAACAAATCTCGATAAAGTCAATCTTAATGCTAGTCGATATGCTACTAATGTACCCAGATTAACGGGCACAGGCTCAACCCCTATTGGTCCTGACCCAGTATTAATGGTAACATTTAACCCTGAATCTACTAGTCAATTCTTGGCGTTAGGTTCAGGACCTAGAATCATTATGCTAAACAATAAATTTCAAGACGGAGATGTTGTAAAATACGACTATCATGTAGATGCTACTGGCACTATGGGCTCGGCTTTAGGTGGTTTGGATGCAACAGTTAGTAACCCAAATAAGCTATTTCTTGTCGCAAATGTCAATGGCGATGCTTTTGACTTACAAGAACTTAATGGAAACACAATAACGACTAGTTCATGGCAGTCGTCTAATGGTAATCTTCACTCTCTTACCAAGTGGGATCAAAACACTGATGATGTATATCGTGATCCAAATATACCTGGAATGATAACTGACCCACAAGATAACTTACAGTTTAGATTTTTGTCTCGTCACATAGCAAACAGTCCTAGACTAACTAGCGTGGATTTAAATACAATCCCAATTCAATCATTGAATAAAACACCGTATGTTGATGACTCTACATATGATAATTTGGTAAAGAGTAATAATGATAGAAGAGTGTACTTCTTTTCTGATGTATTATCAAGTGTCGATATAGAAGATGGCCGCATGAATGTTATCGACTTTTCTAACAAAGAGCGGCTGCAAAAAATTGACTTTGAAAACTGGTATCCAGATAAATCATATATAGAAAACGACAGAGTATTTGATGCATCTAAAGTATCTGGCTGTAGTTCACTTTACTATATTAGATTGTATCAATGTGGTGGCGGTAGTTGGAATGGCAACTTTGCTTTGCGTGGAGATTTGAGTGGTGTCCCCGGCACCTGCCCTCAATTGTCTACTTTTACAATAGCCGCAACTGGAAGCAAATTTATAATAAATGATCAGACCTTCGCCAATAACACCAGAATCGGCAGTCTTACCCTTAATGGGTGGAATGGTAACGCTTATTCTCCATTGTGGAGTAACTTCAGTAGTGATTACTTTGCAATAAGTGGAAAAACTGGAGCAACTGGCAAGGCGTTTGATACCGTAGTGGGCTCTTTGCGTTGGTTTAGTGTGGGGAGTTTATACAGTACTGGAAAGAGACTGTACAACGATGATAACATAAACAATATTATGAAAGTTCCCTTAGACAATTGCTCCTCTTTGTACTTCGTTTATATGGCTTATTCTCATTGGTGTGGAAAGCTACCACCTAACACATTTAATGGAAAAGGCAGCCTGCGATATATTAGAGTTTATAACAATAAGGGTAATAGGTCTCCGTATTTGCAGACTATGGTCGAAGGCGCTCCATACAAAATCGCATATCGTTCTGAAAGTCAAAATAATATTAATAGGAACGCATATGGATATCTCTCAGCGCAAGAATGGATCGATATGGGTTGGCAATCAGGCGTATCAAACGATAGTCTTGTACCTCACCCTGAGTCTAAAACTTCGCACGGCTCAATTCCAAATGCTGGCGACATTTTTATCGCTCAACATCAAGGAGTGGAGTGCATTACTCCTGGTCTTTTGTATCAAATAAAAGACCTCGGAACGAACACTGGTAGTGCGGCGAGCATCAAAGATAAGTGGATAAGACTTGGTTGGCAAGCTAACTTTGATTACGCTAACTTAAATGATAATGGCAACCACCCCTTTAGGGGCAGATCCGAATTGAGTCAGGGTAATGTATTTACATATGAGGGTAAAACTGGCGATAATCCACAAGTTGGTGACTTCTTTAGACCCCCTTACAATAAAACAGATTTGGCAAGATGCACGCCCAGAAGTTTGATTAATGGCGTTCAATATGAAATTATAACGGAAGGTTCGTCACCAAATACTGGTATCAGAAGTTTTTCAAATGCCGGTGCAAGTAGTAATCTTCGTGGGCATGTCTTTACAGCAAACTCATTTGCGACTAATTTTAACAGCGATACTAGTTACGATACTGGGGATAGAGGTAGAGTTGCAAGAAGACACAACCCGTCTGAATCATTCTTAGATGGTCTTGGTGATGGTAAGGTGATGCGAGCCCACAGCAGTATAAGTTACAGCCATATAACGAATCTTGGATTTATTGGTGAACTTGGTCTAATGAATAATTTGGGAAGTTTAACTGAACTTAAACTCTATGGTAATAGCTTTACTGGTAGCTTCCCCAGTTTATCAGCCCAGTATGTTACAGAAATTAGTGCATACAACAATGAATTTACTGGAGATTTTCCCAATCTTACGGGTTGCCCATCGCTGAGAAAAATGAAAATTAGCAACAACAATATCTCCAATTATGTTGCAGAAAGTTTATCGCAAAATAAAAGGTTGAGTGAACTGAATCTACAAAACAATAAACTGCCCGCTTCTTGTGCCGCCGATCTTATCAATGATCTATGGTTAAGTTCTCGTGCGGCCGAAGGTTCTGGTTCAGCGAGGAAAAATGTTAAGGTTTATCTTAAAAATCAAACACCAGAAGGGTTCTCTGCACCATATGTAGACGCCGATGGCAAGGCTACAAGGCTTTCAAAATTAGCATTAAGTGAGATACCTGGTCGGGAAGAGGATGAAACACTGTCGCATCCATATAATAGATGGGATAAACTAGTAAAAACTTACAACTGGACAATAGACTTGGATGATATATAGATGGCTCAAGGGTTCGTAAAAAACTTAAATCTCGTAGAAAGTGATACTGTAGGTAGTGACGAGGGTATACTTAATAACTTAGGTGGTCTTGGTATCGCTGACGATCTTCGGCTATTTGATGGAAATGGCAGATTTATTTCCAGACTAATAAACGACTCGAACTTTCTTGGCGACACCATAGACTATGGATTCTTAATAGAGAACAATAAGTATAAAATTATTAGTCTGGGTGAAGATAGAGATTGGTCACTTGTAGGTTGGCAAACAGGCGTATTGGGTGTAACTGGTGATATCCCAGCAGAGGGTGATGTTTTTATAGCGAGTGCAAGCGGTGACGGTCTTGCTGGTCTATCAGGTAACGCAGTTACTATAATCGCCAGAACTGATATGACCGCCGAGAATGACCCTATTGATGGATGGACAGTGGTAACTAATTTTCTTCAGGGAAAGCAAGCATTCACCAATGGAACTAAATTGAAAAAGGATAATGATGATGGATTCGACTACGAAGTATTTAACAGCGATGGAGAGACAAGATTTCAAATAAGAGAAATAGTTTCTGGAAATACTTTAGACTTGAGTGATATAACCACATTCAAACTTATTAGAAGTGATGAAATTACTGTAGAAAATATTTTAAATCTAATTGTGGAAGGTGAACCACCCAACGAAGATGCCCAACCCGTCGAAATTGAACTTGAACTATATCCAGACCCCTTTGAAGAGGGCGGTAGAATAGAACTGATAGAAGATGTTATATCTCTTATAAACTATAAAAAAGCCAATGTTGTATTATCATATCGACCAAACTTATTCCCAGGTGAAGATGGAGTTTCCTTTGATGGCGCTCTAAAAATAACAAACAAACCAGATAGTAGTGGTAATGA
>Ga0181394_1001333_pt1 | contig 10842 bp, 16 predicted proteins | sample 17SPOviralmetaG_FD_130123 | JGI IMG/M metagenome (GOLD analysis project Ga0181394, IMG submission 130123) | Marine viral communities from the oligotrophic San Pedro Time Series (SPOT) site, San Pedro Channel, CA, USA - 17 SPOT_SRF_2010-11-23 | ecosystem: Environmental > Aquatic > Marine > Strait...
TTCAGGAAGTACAGGTGTTGCTTGTAAAAATCTAAATAGAAATTTTATAGGTATTGAACTTGATACAGAATATTTTAACATAGCTAAGAAAAGAATAGACGAGGTGCAGACATGATTGAAAATTTAATTAAACCTGTAAGTGATTTAGTAGGTAAGTTTGTAAAAGATAAAGATTTACAAGCTAAATTAGATCACGAATTATCGACTTTATTTCATCAAGCTAACTTAGCGCAGATTGAAGTAAATAAAATAGAAGCCAAAGGTTCACCCTTTCAAAGAAATTGGCGACCCTCTGTTGGTTGGATATGTTCTTTTGCTCTTGGTTATCATTTTATTTTAGCGCCAATCATTGAAGTAATAATTAAAACTTCTGGCATGGATATAGAAATGCCTGAGTTTGATTTTTCACAACTCTCAGCAATTCTTATGGCTTTATTAGGAATGTCAGGCTTGCGTACTTATGACAAGATGAAAAAAACCGATACAAAATGATGGTATTTTTAACCGAAATACCAGCAGTTTTATCTGATAAAAGCGTTAAGGTATTTGAAGGCCCATTAATTTATGCCAACAACATTGAAGAAGCAGAAAAAAAGGCAGTGCAAATGAACAAAGATTTAATAGTTGTAGGTGAATATTTTATGGCTGAAGAAATATTATTTAAAAATGAATTGGGAACTTTATAAAAACTTTAAAGCAAAAGAATTTGCTTGTCAGCATTGTGGCAAAGAAGGTATCTCAGAACATTTAGTTAGCAATTTACAAAACTTGCGTACTTATTTAGATTTTTCTTTTGTTGTTAGTTCTGGCTATCGTTGTCCAGAGCATCCAATAGAAGCAAAAAAATCTACACCTGGTATGCACGCTACAGGACTTGCAGTCGATATATTGTGTCGTGGTACAGAAGCATATAAAATCATAACTAATGCTTGTGATTATGGATTCACAGGTATTGGTGTTAGCCAAAAAGGCGATAATAGATTTATTCATTTAGATATTGCTACTCATGCTGACGGAAAACAAAGACCAACTGTTTGGAGTTATTAATGGCAAAAGCAACAGTAACAGAAGTAGATAAACGTTTAAGCTCGCATGAAGCAGCTTGTGAACAACGTTGGAAAGAAAATTATAGGCGTTTAGAAGCTATTGAAAATGGTATTTCTTCAGTTAATAGAACAATCAGAAACACTTTAATATTTGTGGTAACATTATTTTTAGGAGTCACTGGATTTTTATTACAAGAAGTTATTTACCAAGCAATACAATAATTTATGCCAACACAAGAAGAAGTTCTAAAAGCAAACGAAGCTGAACTTGTTTTAAAAAGCGATGTTTTTAACGAAGCAGTCGCAAACCTCAAAGCCGAATACATTCAAAAATGGGAAAACTCATCTGAAGCCGATACTGGTTTTAGAGAAGATTTGCACAAAGCCATAAGAATTTTACCTGAAGTAGAACGACACTTACGTATCATAATCGAAAAAGGAAAAATAACTAAAGCTCAAATTGAAAAATTAAGAGTTTTAAATAGGGCTATAAAACCTTGATATTTTGTAGTCTTTTAAAGTAAAATTCAAAAACTATTATGAGGTAATAATATGGCAACAACGGAAAAACCGATTGCATTACAATCAGAACTAGACCAAGCAGAACAAGCATTTTCTAATTTCCTGACTCCTGAAGAAGAAGCACCAGAAGAAGTAGAAGCTGTTGAAACTGAAGAACAATCTATAGAAGCAGTTGAAGAAGTTTCTGAAGAACCAGAAATGGAAGCAGAAGCTGAAGAAGCTGTCGAAGAAATAGAAACAGAAGATCTTGAAGAAATTCAAGAAGAGTCGCAAGAAGATCAAGTAGAAGTTGCGGAGAGCGAACAACCTCAACTCTATACTATCAAAGTTGATGGCGTAGATACTGAAGTTAGCATCGAAGAACTCCAAAACGGGTACAGTCGTCAACAAGACTATACGCGTAAAACTCAAGAATTGGCTAATCAACGCAAAGACATTGAAAGCCAACAAGCAGAGTTGAAGCAAAAAGATGATATTTATAAGGAACTGTTGCCAAAACTTGAAGTAACCTTAAAAGGTGAATTGGCAAATGAGCCAGACTGGAACGCTTTATATGAAGCAGATCCCATTGCTTATGTTCGTGAAAAAGATATCTGGAATGAAAAACAAAAGAGACTAGAAGCTGCTCAAGCTGAACAGAAAAGACTTCAAGATGAAGAACTTACTGCTCAAGATAAACAAATTAAAGAATTTGTTGAATACGGCAACCAACAGTTACTTGATAAAGTTCCAGAATGGAAAAATGTCGAAAAAGCTAACACTGAAAAGTTAGCTATTAGAGATTACGCCATTAATATTTTAGGCTTCACACCACAAGAAATGGATCAGGTTTATGACTATCGCATTTTGTTAGGTTTAAGAAATTCTTGGTTGCATGACAAAACTGTTAAAGCAACAAAGAAAAAACCAACACAAAAAGCGGCAGGTAGAGTAGCTAGACCTGGTACTGTCAATCAAGTTAAGAAAACAACTCCTTTAAAGAAATCGCAACAGACTTTGGCTAAATCTGGAAAAGTCCAAGACGCAGCTAAAGTATTTGAAAATTTAATTTAATTTCTAGCGAAAGCTAGAAGGAGTATAAAAAATGGCTAAAGTCACAAACGCTTTTGATACTTATACTGCGACTTCAGACAGAGAACAGTTATCAGATGTTATCTATAACATTTCTCCAATGAGTACGCCTTTTATGAGTTCTATAGGCAAAACAAATGTAAAAAACGTCCAATTCGATTGGCAAACAGAAGCACTTCCAACTGCAAGTGGTACAGGGCAACTTGAAGGTTTTGAACTTTCACGTGCTGCTTCAACTGCAACAGTTAGAGAGTCTAATATGTGTCAGATCAGTAGCAGAGATGCAACTGTGACAGGTACTCAAAATGCTTCCGATGCTGCTGGTAAGAAAACAGAAATGGCTCACCAATTAGCTATCATGGCTAAAGCTCTGAAAAGAGACATGGAAACTGCTTTATGTTCTAAAGTAGCGAAAAATGCTGGTAATGCTACAACTGTTCGTCAGACTGGTGGATTTGAAACTTGGACTGAAACTAATGTTTCAAGAGGCAGTAATGGTGCGGGTGCTGGTAACGGTGCTGCTCCTACTGATGGAACACAAAGAGCTTTTACTGAAACTATCTTAAAAGCAGTACAACAACTATGTTTCGCTAATGGTGGTGAACCTTCTATGTTAATAGTTGGCCCACACGTGAAAGGTGTTGTATCTGGTTTTAGTGGTAGAACTTCTGTAACTCAGACAGTTGATGCAAACACAATTGAAGCATCTGTAGCAATCTATGCTGGAGACTTTGGAGAACTAAAAGTAGTTCCTTCAAACTTTAGTAGAAGCAGATCAGCTTTATTTGTTGATCCTAACTATGCTAAAACTTCATTCCTAAGAGATTTCGAAACTATCGACATCTCAACTATTGGGGATGCAATGACTAAAATGATCGTAGTTGAGTTCGGTTTAGAAGTGAGCAATGAAAAAGCTCACGGTATAGCCGCTGACTTGTCTACTTCATAAGTATAATTAAGGGGGGTGAGTAATCACCCCTCTTTTTTAAAATGACAGCAAGAACCATAATAGATTCCAAAAAAAACTTCGTTAGTGAATTTGCTACTGAAGATAATAAAAACGTTTATCACACTACACAAAACGTACAACCCATATTAGATAACTGTAAGAACTTGTCTTACAACACGCAAAGCAAAGAATTAAAACACGTGGCTGAAATACCTATGGTAATATATCAACAAGCGATACGTGAAGGCTGGGCCAATGATAAAGCTCAATGGAAAAAATGGCTAAACGATCCAGACAATAAATTATTTAGAATATGGCCAGGTAAAATATGACCTACGATGAATTAAAAACACAAATTGCAAATTACTTAAATAGAAGTGATTTAACTTCTCAAATGGACACTTTTATTGATACTACTGAAGGTGAACTCAATAGAAGATTAAGATCAAAAGACATGGTTAAAAGAGCTACTGCAACAGCAGATGGTCAATATTTAACTTTGCCTACAGATTGGTTAGAAGCTATTAACATAGAAATAACTTCTGGCGATTTTACACCTTTGTTTCAACAATCTATTGAATCATTAGATGTTTATAGAAAAGCTAATGATAACAGCACAGGTCAGCCAGCTTTTTTTGCTATTGTTGATAATACTTTGGAATTAGCACCTACACCTGACACAAGTTATACATTACAATTAACTTATTACAGCAAAGTCACAGCGTTAAGTGATTCTAATACTACTAACTTTGTGTCTACTGGAAACCCAGATGTTTATTTATATGGATGTCTGAAACACGCTTCAATCTTTCTTATGGAAGATGATCGTGTCGCATTATTTTCTCAACTGTTTGAAAAAGCACTAGAGGAAATGAGGATGCAACAAGAACGTGCTGAGTTTGGTAAAGGTTCTTTAATACCAAGAAGAAGAACTTATGGCAAAGCACATAAAACAACTTATCATTTTAATAGTTAAGAGGTAAAAAATGGCAGGATTTAGTGATTATTTAGAAGACAAAGTTTTAGATCATGTATTTGGTGGTAGTGCTTATACAGCACCAGGCACTTTATATGTAGGTTTATTTACAGCAGCTCCGTCTGATACTGGCGGTGGTACAGAATGTTCTGGCGGTTCTTATGCTCGTAAAAGCATGGCAGCTATGACAGTTAGTGGCACTTCACCAACACAAGCAACCAATGGCGCAGCAGTAGAATTTGTAACCGCAACTGGCACTTGGGGAACTGTAACTCATGTTGGAGTTTTCGATGCAGCATCTAGTGGAAACTTAATGGCTTGGGCAGCATTAACTGCTTCCAAAACAGTTACCAGTGGAGATGTTTTTAGATTTGATGCTGGAGATCTTGATATAACTTTAGCTTAATAACATGGCTTCCATAGGTTATGGTTTAGGTGGCTATGGTAAATCTTACTATGGCCAACAAGTATTTGAGTTTGGCGCAGCTACGTCAGCTCAAACTTCAGCCTTTACCGCAACTCCTGGATTAACATTTGCAGTTTCTGCAACTAGCGCACAAACATCTGGTTTTACTTCGTCAGGTACGATTGTTAAACCAGCAAGTGCAACCATAGCGCAAACTTCAGGAACTACCGCTACCGCAGAAATTGTTAAATTAGGTGTAGCTACTAGCGCTCAAACCTCTGGCTTTACAGCAACTGGTAGACAAATAGATCGTGGTGAAGCAACTATAGCGCAAACATCCGCTTTCTCTGCTGCTGCTGTAATTGTAAAACTTGGTGCGGCAACTATAGCGCAAACTTCTGGAGTAACAGCAAGTGCAGTAATTGTTTTAGCCGCAGAAGCTACGTCAGCACAAACCAGTGGTTTTACTTCTGCTGGTACGTTAGTTAAGTTAGGTAGCGCAACCATTGCACAAACATCTGGAGTTAGTGCAACGGCAGAATTAATTAATTCAGGTGAAGCAACCATTGCTCAAACAAGTGGTTTTACAGCATCAGGTGGCCTTACATATTCTGTTTCAGGAACTATTGCTCAGACTTCTAGTTTTTCTGCATTAGGTGGTTTAAAATGGTCAGACGATACTGTATCGACAACCACGTACACGGATCAAACAGTTTCAACAACAACCTGGAATGAACAAACAAATAGCTCAACATCCTGGTCGGATGCAGCATAATAAAGGTAAATAGATATGGCAGATACTACAACAACGAATTTAAGTTTAACCAAACCTGAAGTAGGAGCTTCTACTGATACGTGGGGAACAAAAATAAATAATGATTTAGATGCTCTGGATGCAATATTTTCTGCAACAGGAACAGCAGTCAATGTAAAATTTGCTTCCGCAAACTTTGACGATAATGCTAAAGCTATCTTTGGTACAGGTGATGATTTAGAAATATATCATTCTGGATCTAACAGCATTATTAAAGATGGTGGAACTGGCAATCTATTAATTCAAGGTGACAGCGTTAAAATAATGAACGCTGCTGGTGATGAAACTTTTATAGATATGCCAACAGACAGCCATGTTGCATTAAATTACAACAATGCTACAAAAATTCAAACAAGTAATACTGGAGCTACCATTACAGGAGCTTTGCTTATAAATGGTACAACACCTACTTTAACTATTGGTGATGGTGGTGAGGAAGATACTAAGATTGTTTTTGATGGTAATGCTCAAGATTTTTATATTGGCTTAGATGATTCAGCAGATGATTTAGTAATAGGCACAGGTTCAACTGTTGGCACAAATCCTTTAGTAGCTATTGAGAATGGCGGTAATGTTGGAATTGGAACTACAAGTCCTGCACAACAGTTACATATTTCTAGTACTGGAGCAATAAAAACACGCTACACAAGAAGCTCAAATTCTACAGATATTTCTCTTGGCTCAAATGGTATGTTCAATTTTGATAATTTAGCGGCTACAGGCTTTGGTTGGTATAACAACAGTTCTGAGGTTGTGCGAATTGATTCTTCTGGACATTTGTTAGTGGGTACTACTTCTGCTGTAGCAAATTCAAGATTAAGGGTTGTAAGTTCTGGTAGTAGTTCTTCTCAATATACTTGTGAAATGGGTTCTGCTGATGGCACAACACAGTTTTTAATTAGAAGTGATGGTGTAATTTTTACAGGAACAGATAGTGCTTCTCCTTATAATGTTACTACAGGAAATAATGCAAATGCTGTAATAACAAGTGATGGAATACTAAGACGTTCAACTTCTTCACTAAGATATAAAAAAGATATAGCTGATGCAACTTGGGGTTTAACCGAAGTAAAACAACTTAGACCAGTTACCTTCAAAAGTAATACTACTGGAGAGTTTGCAGATGATAAAACGTATGGTGGTTTAATTGCAGAAGAAGTACACGCTTTAGGTCTTACAGAATTTGTTGAGTACAATGATGATGACGAACCTGATGCTTTGCAGTATGGAAATATGGTTTCTTTATTAACCAAAGCAATCCAAGAACAACAAACAATAATTGATGATCTAAAATCAAGAATAGAAACACTAGAGGGATAATATGGCAATATCATACGCATGGGATGTAAAAACAGTGGACACAAAAACAATAGACAGCAACGCTGATACTGTTTTTAATGTGCATTGGCGACTAACGGCTACTGATGATACTAATAATGATGCAGACGGCAATCCGCAAACTGCAACAGTATATGGCACACAAGGTTTAGATACTTCAGACTTATCAAGCTTTACCGCTTTTGCAGATTTAACCGCAAGTGATGTGCAAGGTTGGGTCGAAGCAGCAATGACTGCTGATACAGTTACAGAAATGAAAACTGGTCTGGATGCAACCATAGCTGAGTTAGTTACCCCAACTTCTGAAACAAAAACTATAGGTTAGTTATGGCCTTACTGCCAATAACTCCACCACCAGGAATTGTTACTAACGGGACAACTTACTCAAATAAAGGTCGTTGGACTGATGGTGATTTAGTACGTTTTGAAAATGGTTCTTTAACACCTATTGGCGGTTGGGAAAAATTAAGATCTACAGCATTAACTGGTACACCAACTGGGATGTATTCTTATGTAACCAATGCAGGCAAACAAGTATTAGCTGTTGGGACAAGATCTAAAGTTTATGTTTTATTTGATGGCACTTGGTATGACATTACACCATCTAACTTTGTTACCGATGCTTCTACAGACCCTTTGGGTTTTGGTGCTTATCAATACGGACAAGAAGATTATGGTGATGCTCGTTCACAATCTGGTTTAACTTTTAACACACATTCTTTTTCTTTTGATAATTTTGGTGAATTTTTAATTTTTACTTGTTCTAGTGATGGCAAGATATATCAATGGCAACCTGCTTCACCAAGCGCAGTTGCTACGGCAGTAACTAATGCACCAGTAGGTAATCAAGCAGTTATTGTTTCTAATGAAAGACATTTAGTAGCTTTAGGTTCTGCTAGTGATCCTCGTAAAGTTGCTTGGTCATCAAGAGAAGCATTAAATACTTGGACGGCTTCAGCAACTAACAGTGCTGGTGATTTACAAGTACCAACTGGCGGTAGAATTTTAGGTGGTAAAAGATGGCAAAATGAAATTGTTATTTTTACCGATGTTGGAATTAATAGTATGTATTACACTGGCCAACCATTTATTTATGGCATTAGAGAAGCTGGAACAAACTGTCGAGCTATTGGCATACGTTCAGTTGTTCATGCAGGTAATTTTTTAGCGTGGATGGGTGAAAATTCTTTCTTTATTTATGATGGCAGTGTTAAAGAAATACCGTGTGAAGTAAATGATTATATTTTTGATAATTTATATTATCTAAACAGAGAAACTGTAGCTGGTGGACATAATTCAAACTTTAATGAAATTTGGTGGTTCTTCCCTAGTGATGCTACTGCTTCTACTTCTAATCCAGTGCCAGATAAATATGTTATTTGGAACTACAAAGAAAATGTTTGGTCGATTGGTTCAATGGAAAGAAGCTGTTGGACAGATCAAGGTGTATTTGATTATCCTATCGCTTGCGATAGCTCTGGTAATGTTTATCAACACGAAAGCAAGTCTTTATTTAATTCACCAAGTTTAGGTACATCTGTACCTTTTTGTGAATCAGGGCCAATAGAAATTGGCAATGGTGATAATTATATGCAGTGCAATCAAATCATTCCTGATTCAGAAGCTAATTCTTTACCTGGTGTCACGCTTAGTTTTAAAGGACGTTTTACACCATTAGGGCCTGAAACAGATTTTGGTTCTTTTAGTTTTGATTCATCTGATGGTTACACCGATGCAAGATTTTCCGCTCGTCAGGTACAAATGAAAGTAACTGGTGATACTAACCAAAACTTTAAAGTTGGTAAAATACGTTTAGACCTGAAAAAAAGAGGTCGTAGGTAATGTTCGTTAATGCGCTGCCACAATATTATCAAGGTTTAACTAATGCAAAAGTTGATCTAACTACTACTAATGTTACGACTTTATATACTGCACCTAGTAGCGATACTTTTAATATATCAGTAGTTACTTCTATTTTGGTTTCTGAAGATTCAGGCAATGCAGATACTTTAACTGTAACACTTACCAATGGTAGTGATGTATTTAGTTTATTTAAAACAAAATCTATTTCAGCAAATGGTACAACAGAACTATTAACTAAAGATTTAGTATTACAATCTGGTGAAATATTAAAAGTAACGGCTGCTACCGCTAACAGACTTCATGTGGTTGCTAGTATTCAAGAATTCTCACAACAAAGATAATGACTTTAGAATTAGTTAAAGACAAAAATACGCTAGAAACAGAATTTAAAGAAGCGTGGCTTAAAGCAAAGCCTTTATTGGAAAAGGCGATAAAACACCAAAAAGAATACACAATAGACGATATTCACGATAAAATTAGTCAAGGAATTTTCCTCTTGTGGCCAGGAAAACAATCTGTAATGATAACTGAGTTTATCGACTTTCCCCGTCTTAGAGCCATGAATTTGTTATTTTGCGGTGGGGATTATGAAGAACTAGCTTCAATGTTACCGAGTCTTGAAGCATTTGCTAAAAATGCAGGTGCAACAAAACTTTTTGGTGGTGGCAGAAAAGGTTGGCTTAGAAAAATAAAACATCTGGGATTCAAACCAGAATATATAATAAGTAAAGAATTATGAGTAAAGGCGCACAAACATCAACAACATCAATTCCTCAATATCAAGAAGATGCACAAAAAGACGTGTATGCACTGGCTAGACAAGCATCTGCTCCTGGTTCATTCACACCAATAATAAATCCACTTGATTATGTAGCTGGTAAAAATAACCTTGATGTCACAGTAGAAAACATGGCTCGTGGTTTGCAACGAGATCCTAATTTAGCTAATTTACAAAATGTTGCAGGTATGTCTGCGCCTATGGTTGATACTGCTAGTGTTGGTAATTTAACACCAGGTTTATTAAGCAATACTGATTTAACGCCTTATCAAAATCCTTTCCAACAACAAGTTATTGACAATACTTTGCTTGATTTAGACCGAGCTAGACAAATGGCTGTTGGCCAAGACCAAGACAGAGCAATTTCTGCTGGTGCATTTGGTGGTTCTCGTTCTGGTGTTTTAGAAGCAGAAACAAATAGAAATTTTGCTGATAGAGCAGCAGATATATCTTCAAGATTAAGACAACAAGGTTTTGACAGAGCTACACGACTTGCTGAAGGTGATATAGGCAGACAAATGAGCGCTGACCAATTTAATTTAGGCTTTGATCAAAGAGCAGCTTTAATGAATCCAGAACTAGCTTTACGTGATAGAGCAATGGATGCAAATATATATGGTCAATTAGTAGATCAACCATACCAACAAATTGGCTTATTATCTGGTTTAGCTGGTCGTGATAGAAGTATTGAACAAGCTCAAAAAGATGCTCAGTTTAATGAATTTATGCGTAGGCAAAATGACCCAGCAAGACGACTTGGTTTGCTTACATCAGGAGTTAGTGGTGTACCAATATTGCCTACGACAACCGATAGAAAGAAAACTGGTTTTGGCGATGTATTAGGTGCATTTGCAGACATAGGTGCATCTTTTGCTGGGGGATTAGGCGGTAGTATGGGACGTGGCTCTGATAAAAGAATGAAAACTAATATTAAAAAATTAGGTACGGTAAATGGCATAAACATTTATTCTTGGACTTGGAATAAATTAGCTCAATCAATGGGTTGGGATAAAAAATATCAATACAATGTTGGAGTTATGGCGCAAGAAGTTAAACACATACCTGGCGCAGTACAAGAA
>Ga0181394_1001337_pt1 | contig 10822 bp, 11 predicted proteins | sample 17SPOviralmetaG_FD_130123 | JGI IMG/M metagenome (GOLD analysis project Ga0181394, IMG submission 130123) | Marine viral communities from the oligotrophic San Pedro Time Series (SPOT) site, San Pedro Channel, CA, USA - 17 SPOT_SRF_2010-11-23 | ecosystem: Environmental > Aquatic > Marine > Strait...
AAGACAAAGGGGACAACAGTGGTAGAGTGTTAGGTCCGTCCAACAAGAAGTTAATCATAAGGGTTAGAGTCTCTACATGATGTCCCATTACTTAAGTATCTGAAGATGTGTTAGTCATTGTCCTCTTTAGTTTCTCATGCTCTTCCATTCTATCCGCGAGTTCATCTTTTAGTTCTTGTCTTATCTCTCGCATGAGTCTGCTTGCTTCCATACAGTGAGCATGAGCTTCTTTCATCTTCAGTTTTATAGCGGCAGTTCTACCGATGTGTCTCTCTTGCATGTATGAGTCTTTAGTCTCGAAGTAGCAGATGACATTCGATAGTTGACCATGTAGCACGAAGTGTTCATCGAGTAGCTTAGTGATTGTGTTGCATCTACTTCGCAGTGTTGTTAGCCATCTCTCTTGTTCAGTCTTTGTCTTCTTCTTGTTTCTTATCACCTTTTCCTCCTTCGATGATGCCGAGTGTTGTCGAGTAGATAACTTCAACTGCAATGAACTGAAACATAACAACCCAATCAACAGATCCGTCACCGTTTACATTGGATTGATACACTATCGGTGCAGTCCCTACAGTGAATGTCTCATCATCAAAGATGTTCACTCTTGGTTTATCTTCTTTGGCGGCAATAGACACTCTTAGTTTTTTTATGATAGACGACCCGTCTTGTAGTGTAAACTTGTACTGTTTGACACGATAAGAGTCGCTATTGTGCATGGTTGGCATGATGATGGGTGGTAGCATACGTTGCTCCTTTAGAGATGCGCTCTGCGTCGTTATGACACAGGCGCTTGAAGGGTTAAAATTAGAGGCCAAAGGTACTGTACACACGGTTCCAATACTGAGCTTTAGGGTTTTGGTCACTGAACTGTGATGTACCTAGCTTGAAGTATACAAAGCAATTGTCAAACTCTTTGCCTCCATACTTGAAGATGAGTCTTACATGATTGAGATCACCTTTGAATGATTCTTGTGCTTTCCATTTGACAACCTTATCAGTGTCATCTTTCCAAATCTTAGATGTGATTGTCCGGCCATCAGGTAGGCCAAAGATAACAGGATGGTGTGAGCCATTGGTTTGACCCGGTGACTTTACTCGGACTGATTGTGCCTTCACTGTGATACTCTCATGTGTGGCAGAGTTCACAAGTCTTACAACCATGTCAGCATACTGCAAGGGAACTGATTGTTGCATCTCTAACCAAGCTTGGATTCGATTGAAGTTGTATGGTGTCCAAAACTCTTTGGCTCTACTATCATTCGCAAAGGTATAGTATCCTTCGGGGTTATCTTCAGATGTGGGTGTCTTTACAACAAAGGTTGAACCCTGTGCAAACAAGACAACATCTACCTTGATGACAGGATTATGAGGTGAGTATGTCTTCATCTGTACTGTTGTATTCTCTTTCATCCTCTTTCGCATGTTATAGATCAATTGATTGTGAGGATTCTTATTCTGTGACCGAGAGAGGTCTTGGTAGTCTGTAATTTTACTCATGTTGTTCTCCGTTATGAGTTGTAGCATCATTGCATACAGTCTTAATTATACGGCAAGTTGTCAATTGTTTACAACTATTATGAGATAAATTGAAAAAACCTCCCCCCAATGGTAGTAGGGAGGAGGCAAACTCATTCAATTATTCACGGAGAATACCAAAAATGTCAATTACAGAAAACATAAAAGGTACAGTAATACTATAATCTTTTCCGTGAGTATGTTCAATTATTTGTGCATGTCTCGTACAACTTGCTCCAACATCTCTATTCTTCTGTCTAACTTGTCGACAGCCTGAACAAACACTTCCCTATCAGCTTTACTCTCTTGCATCATCATTCGCATCTGCTCTTGAGTAATTTTGACAAAGGATTGGTGTAGATAAATAGCGATACCGGGAGCAACGGCAACCATGCCGAACATTTCGAAAAGTGTTATGATGTCCATCATTAGCTCCTTGTTATCACCAAATTATCCTTGGATGTAGAATACTCTTAAGTTTTCACCTGAAGCAGGCGCAGAACCGAAAGTAATTTGACCAACACCACCTGTACCACCGTTTAAGCTTACGCTGTATTCGTCAGTTCCTGATGGAGATGAAGACTTTTGCTCAAGAACCAAACCGTTTCTTACAGCTACGATGAAACCAAAGTCGCCTGAAAGAGTATGTCCAAGATCAAATGCAGTAGCACTTCCGTTTGGAGTCAATGATACCCATTCAGATGTCAACAACAACTTAGCGGAACCAAGTGAGTTGTTCGCAACTTTAGCAGCAGTGACAGCAACATCAGCAATCTTTGCAGTTGCAACAGCATCGTCAGCAAGTTGAGTTGAAGCAACTCCACCATCAGAGATTTTAACACCACTGTTAGATTTAGCAAGAGTTGAACCATCAAGATTCAAGTCCATTGTTTGTCCGGCAGAACCGTTGAACGCTGAACCAATTGCAAGACCTTGTCCGGCAGCAAGAGCATCAAGGTTTGTACCCAGAGCTTTACCTGAGATTGTACTGTTAGCAAGTTTTGCATTCGCAATAGAACCTGCAAGCTTCGCACTTGAGATAGCAGCATCAGCAATGTAGATACCATCGGCATCTTTTGTGATTGATCCACCACTTTCAGACTTAACTTTCAAGTCAAGCTTGTTGGAGGTGAACTGCATCCCTGGGTTTGTAGCAAGGTCTACACTGATAACATCCGGATCACCTGATGCATCAATAACGATACCATTACCGCCTGAGAAAGTATCTACAATCTTACTGTCTACGTATGCTTTGGTTGCAGCATGAGCAGCAGCAGATGGAGTAGCGACAGAAACGACACCTGACGAGAAGTCATAGGTTGCTGTTTCGTCGATTTGGGTTGGGCCTAAGGTATTATTTAATACCTGATTACCTCTAATTTGAATAGCCATGATTGGCCTCCTTTATTGTTTGTTAAGCGGTGAGTAAATCACCGTGATGTTATCGCCCAACAGCACCGACGTGGCAATAGTAAAAGTCGTTGTTGAAGTGATTGTTATCTCGCCGCCCGAAGGAACGCCTTGAAACAAACCATTCAAGTATACCAATAATCTTTCCGATTGGAACTCTGCTTCTATTGTGAAAGAAGTTGTACCTCCTCCCTGTATTTGTGAAGACAGATTCTGTACTCTTAGATCTGAACCCTGAAGTGGTATGAATGGTCCTGCAAAGTTTATTTCCGACATTGCTCACCCCCTATTCAAACCACGTGACCACAAGCTCCGACACTGTAAATGTCCCTGTGTTTGTTTTCAGAAAGAAGAACAAGTCAGCATCCTCATGTGCATGGAACGCATTGACTTGAAACACTGCTGAAAACTTGGTACCGTCTATCGATGGTTCCAATGTTCCACTCGATGGAGGAATAACTAACTTGTTTCCTTCCGTATCGACATAGCCTTTCAGAGTTATTGTTGATGCACTCCCTGTGCGAGTGCCATCTATTCGAATCAACTGTATGTTGCCGGCAAAGTTATTAGCTCTGTTCTTCGGCAACTTGGAACCTGCGTACTGATCTCCAATACAATTGATTGATACTACCTTATCGGCAGCGTACGATGTACCAACTTCGACATTGTGTGTCTTGTCAGCTACATGTACAAAATGTCCTGATTTACCCATTTGTTATCCTCCTACTTCTTCTTCCGGATGTTGGGTGTATTGTACTAACCGTTTGGGTTGCCGCCGTATGATTTTTGTGAAACAGCTTGACGAGGGATTGCTTTATTCTTGCGCATCTTTCGTATTCTCTTCTTCAACTTTGGCTTCTTTCTTTTCATGGTCTTCTTCACAGATTTGTTTCCGTAAGTCATTCCTTTATTGGTATGGTATCCTGGCATGTTATCACCTTTTCCTTTTTGTTTTAGTTTTCTTTTTCTTCTTGCGTTTTTCTGCGGCACTGATACGCTTACCGGCTGCAACAGCTTTCTTAAAAGCTTTAGAACCTTTACGTGCCATTGGTCTGCCACTCGCTCTTTTCTTACGGATGTTATCCCATAGTCCAAGTTTCTTTTTCTTTCTCATTTCCTTGTCCTCTTTGGTCTACCACTTTCCCATGTTCTACAAGACCAATAGGCAGCTGATAGTTTACTATGTTTCTTTGTATCACACTTGTGTCTTGCTCGATAAGACTTGCGTGCACCCGGAGAGTGATTATGTTTATAGCCTTTTGCACCAAAGTGGATCAACTTCGTCTTCGCACCATCTTTTGCAAGTACCATAAACTTCTTGTCTTTCTTGTAAGACCTCGAAGGCTTGTTTGGCTTCAATCGTTTCTTTGCATCTGTAGCTTTACTCATTGCATTTCTCACAATCGCAACTACAACATTCACAACATTTACAGTTCATCGTTTCTTTCTCCTTGTTAGTTTGGCACCTTTACGTCTGTTAGTTCTTCTCTTAACGACACGTAGGTTCTTAGGTTTATTGCTCCCACCTTTACTTATGGGTCGTATGTGGTCTATCTCGAGGCCATCTCCTTTCCTTACCAAGCCTTTCCTCTTTGCTCTTCTTCGAGCTTGGTTTCGCATGTTCCTTTCGGTCTTTGCTTTCTTGGATGAATGATACTTCTTGTAGATCTTCTTATAGTTCTTTTTTTTCTTAGCAGGCATTAGTCTAAACTCTCCAAGTATTCACGAATTTCTCGTTGTTGCATTCTTATTTGTCTATCATACTTTTCCCACTCGGGTGGTACTCTTACAATCTTCTGCCTTCCTGGCATGTACAGAACTGGGCTGCCTTTCTCTGAATAACCAAAGGTTGTTCCTTCAGGATAGATGCCCATTGTAATTAACTGACCTGTTAGATCATTCACCAATCTTCCATAACCTGAGAAGTTCATCAGTTGTTGGTACGCAATGAACTTACCATAACCTGCTGCACTCTTGAACCGAAGTTGGTATCCCCCACTCTTCAAGTCTTCTGCTGCAATAAAGTCATCACTCAGTGCACTGTATGGCTTTGCTACACCCGTGACAGGATCTACAACCATTCTTGTTGCTCCACCAATCTCTGCTTTACCTACCCTTCTCTCATCAAGTGGCACGTATTCAAGGTCGAACGTATCGTAGATGTCTTTACCCATACCCAAGAACTGTTCGGCTGCAGCAATCTGAAAGATAACTTTATCAGGGATAGGTTTCTTGTATTCCATCTCTGGGTCAACGGCTAAGATTTTTACCAAGTCAAGTACCGGCATGTATGCACTTTCAAGTACAGCATCAAGTCCTGCTTTCTGTATCACTTGTTGTTCACCCTCTGCTTTCTTCTTTGCATCGGAGAAGTATGGTGAGTAGGGAACTCCATTGAAGTAGTCCATAACACCTACGATTTGTTTGAACGAGCCAATCATTGGTGACCTGTAGTATGTTGCGTATGCAGCCGCATCCTTGTCATACATTTTATCAATCTCATTAAACAAGATAACATCAAGCAGTTCAGTTTGATTTCCATAAGTCTTTATCTTTTGTCCATCAATCTCAAACTCTTCAGCTCCACCATAGATGCTTTCACTTATCACCCTTTGTCTGTTTAGTTCAGCGACAAGGAATCGTGTGTTCTTTGGTTTCGCTAAAGCTTTCACAGTTTCAGCAGCCATCACGTATTGAAATGATTGATACATCGCATACTGCATAACACCCTCTTTCATGAAGTTTGGCATTGAACCATAGTCCAATAAGACCTCACGTGCAAGTATACCGGCAGCCTCAGGTGTTTCACCTCTCTTCAGTGCTTCAAAGAAGATTGCTTCTCTAAACATTCTATCTGTGTCATCGGCAAGTTTCATACCGTAAGTACTACCTGTACCCGGCAAGAACTGTCTCTTCACCTCTTCAACAACTTGTCCTACGTATTCTTTCGCACCTTTCTTATTCCACTTTGCACCAAACTTCAGTTGATACTCTACATCTCTTACGAAGTTTTCACCGAGTACCAAAGATTGTTTTGTATTTCCTAAGTTTTGGTTCCTATAATGGTACAACGCCTCATCCGGAGTGTAGGTTCCAACCTTTCCTCCTTTGCCAATGTATCTTGTGATACCTGTTATTGGTTGTTCGTTAGAAACAATACCACTTGCGACTGAGATCTTTTGTGCCTGAAGAGGTGATTTTCCTTTCAGTAGTGCACTTGGTTCTACAGCAGCACCTGTTAAGAACCTTCCTTGTTGCGCAATGACTGTTCCTATGTAATCAGGATTTGTCACAGCTGCGATGAAAGGAGCAGTCACAAAGTTTTCTGCGTGATAGATACCATTTGGCGCAAGCATACCACCAAGTTGTCCTGATACCAATCTTGCTTTTGGTGAAGCAACGTATGCCAATCTATCAACAGCATAGTTGTACCCAGCATTAGGATCTCTTCTTCGTAGCATTTGCAAGTTCTTGGATACAATCTCACCGGCCTTGTCAAGCTTCAGTGCATCACCACCCAGTTCTCTTATCGCAGGTTGTAGGATACTTGTTTCGATAACATCATCATCATAACCCTTAGCAATCATGCGACCCTTTCTTGCCGACAGACCGTTTACTTGTCGCTGTGCAGGTGTACCACTTAGGTTATCTAACGTACCAACAGCTCCTCGTCGCCCATCGACCCTTATGTTGTTCTTCTGTAAGATACGAATAGCTGCAGCTTCATCGATAGGCATGTTGCCATTTGCAAGGAGTTCACCTACATGATCTGCTACAAGGACTCTGTATTTGTCAGGTTCTATCCCTTTTTGTGCAGCAAGCATGTCTAATCGTTGGATTGTTTCTGAAGGAAGTTGTGTACCCATTTCTTGTGCAACACGAACCATCCTTGTCCCTCTCGTTGCATCAGCAGCCATTGCAATTTTCACACCCTCTATGTCAGGAGGTCTTACACCAACTGCCTTTCCTCTGACAGCAAGATTGTTTAGAGCAGGCTTGTAAAGTGTATCCAACTCATCGAGAACCTGTAAGACTACATCTCTTTTGATAAGTTGTGCACCATCAGCTATCCCTAAGTTCAGAGCAGCTTTATCAAGTGCTACGATTGTAGAAGGGTCATTGTAAGCTGAACCTAAGAGTTGCGAATAGAAGTTATTTGCTATAGGATTTTGTGAAGGTATGTTGCCTCCATCAGTCAATCTTACAGCTAAGGCCTCACGGTTTTGTCTTGCCACTTGTTTGATTGCACCTTGATCAAGACCAAGCACTCTTGTGTAATCATCACCATTCATACCCATCGCAAACATAGTATCGAGTGTCTCAGCATCAGTTAGACCTTGTTTTCTCATACGAGAAGCTGAAAGAGGTGTACTTCTTTCCAATGACGTGACGGCTTCTGTCATTCTTGAATCGACTGCAGTCATTGCAGCATCGAGTGGTTCACCAACAACACTCAGGTTTCTTGCACCTTTCAGAGTCTCTGCACCTTTCTTGAGTGCAAAACGTACGTCGACAGGTGTGATTGCACGAAGTGTTCTACCAATAGAACTTCTTCTTGATCTTGGTACAGCTGTTTGTTGTGCGAACGTAGAACCCGGTGTCACTTGTATCACTTCAGATGTTTGTAGTGGAGTACTCGGTCCGTATGCACTTGGTACTTGTCTTCCTGTCAATTTTGCATCTGCATCAATGGCAACACCTTTTCTGTTTCTAAGAATCGGTACCATTCGTTTCAATCGTTGACTAATCCCACCATCCATTTGGTTTGATCTGATGTATGCCATTTGTTCCATTGCTCTCTGTCGTAGATACATTTCATCTTGGAAAGAGATTGGCTTTCCTTTATTGACATCCTCTAAGATACCACGCAATAGTTGGTCCTCACCTGTTTGATAAGTAAGCAAGGCCTTGTAGTTGGTTGGCATTTCACCTGGAACATTTTGTACTACATTCTTGCCACGATGCATGAGTTCAAGTTGTGGTATAGTCTTTCCACCTTTGGCAGCACTTTCTGTGAAGAAGTCGATAGGAACAACACGATGTCCTACAGGTGCATCAGGTAAGTTGGGGTCTTTGTAAGAAGGACCTTTTAGAACTCCACCGAAGTGTCCATCAACATCTTCGACCAAAGCTTGGTGCATCGGCATACTTTTATCACCACTTCTTACTTTTCGATTCGCCATGTTCTTCGAGATAGCAACTCTATCTGTAAGCATGTGGAAGTCATCAAGTCCTGCTTCACCTTGCAACGAATCAGCCGCTGCACTTTGTAGCCTTATCTTTCTACCTCTTTCATTTATAACATCAATCGGTGCAACTTGGAAGTCTCTCTCGAAGTGTTCTTCCAATCTTGTGTTTCTATTATAACCACGACCTTTTGGTGTTCCTTTGACACCTGTAAGTTCACCTCTTGCTTTCAGTGAATCTGCAGCTGCAGCACTTAGAGTGGGTGAGTTCTTTGCATCACCCGCCATCTTTTCTATTGCTTCTCTTGCTGCTTTTTGAGGATCAGGTGTTTTCAATAACTCTCTTGCTGTTATCTGTCCTCTTGGCGACAAGTCAGCAGTAATACCTTGTAAGACATCATCCATTGTGGCATCACCCTTATCAACAAGCTTCTTTATTGTTGGTGCCATGTCTTCAACTCTTTCGGCTGCAAGAACAATGTCTGATGCATCTTCTGCAACATGTTGCGATACCTTAGAGTTCTGTAGTATACTTGCTTGTATGTCTTGGAAACCTTTGACACCACCTCTTCCTTCTATAGCTGCAGCTTGTAGTGGTGTAGTTGCATTGCCAAGTTCTTTCCCAATCTTGTTCGCTTGTCTTATGCCTGATGGTATCTTGGCTGCACCTTTGACACCCAATGCAGCAATCTGTAAGGGAGCTTCTACCGGGATACCCATTTCAAAAAGTGTTCCGGCAAGTACATACGAATCAGGTTGGAACTGAAGACCTTTGTACTTGTTCATCTCATCATCTGCCATCGTATAGTAGATTTGAGGATGCCAAGATACAATGTCATGTCCAAGTGTTCTACCTGTCGCAGTTTCTAACATTGCTTCAGCAAGGTATGCACTCATGTAGCCATGCTTTTCTACATACTCTTTATCAGCTGTGAAGTCATAGGTAGGTGAAACACTTTGTTGCCCTATCTTGCGTGCCATCTCGACCTCTTCACGGCCTTTTCTCATAGCAGGTGTTGTATCACCCGTTATCGCATAGTCGATGGTATCAGCAGCGCTTTCCATCGTTTCCATAACAGGATTGATAACCAATCGAAAGATCATGTTTGCATTTCTTGCATACTGCATGGGTTTTGTTTCTACGACAGCGTCAGGGTCAATACGACCTGCTTTCTTTAGGGCTTGTACATGTAAGTTTCCTGATGGATCTTCAGTCACAGATTGCCACATCTTACCAACGTTATACTCTAGGCCACTGTATCGACTGATAGAACCTACATCCACATCAAACTTGGTACCTTCTAACTCAGCTTCAAAACCTGCATTGCGAAAGTGTTGTTGTACATTTTGTCTTGCCATGTCCAACAGAATCACATCCTTCAGATCATCACCCATTAGACCGATTGTACTTACAGCATTTATTGGATCTGTCATACGATAACTTCGTAGATAGTCAGCGCTCATGTTTTCACGCATGCCTTGTAGTTCTAAGGCAGCAACTGCTTGGTCCTCTTTTTTCTGTGCGTACGCAAGAAGAGCATCGTCTTGTGACATTCCTTGGTTTTTCAGAGCATTGATCTCACCCATGATTATGTCTTGGACTTTACTTTCTTCTTCAAGCTCAGCTCTTCTTTCTGTTCCTGTTCTTACAACTTGTGGTCTGAATGCCTCTCTCGCTAAAGCTGTAGGTGATAGATTGGCAGCTCTTTCAGGATTTTCTCTAAACTCTTCTGCAACAGGTGAAGCACCAAGTGGAGGAAACGCAATGTTCGTTAGAGCTTGTGCTTCTGTAGGTGTCATGTTTCGAAAAGACTTTATGATTGGTGAATCAAGTCTTGGACCAACAGGTTCTCTATCGCCGTACTGTGCGTATCTTCTTGGCTGTATTGGTTGATTAAGTGGACCGAATACTTCTCTGTCTCTTACGATACCAAGTACTTCTCTATCGGCTGCAGACTCTGCACTTTGTGGAAAGCCACCCGGTGGATTCAGTGCCATGTTGTATGCTTGGTCGTATTCAAACTCGAGTGTGCCGATAGGTTTGTTATTCTTTGGATCTGCCAACGTCTTATTAACAAAGTCTTGTTTATTACCGTATTTCTCGATAAAGTCATCAATAGACAGTTGCTGTATCTCTAGTTCTGTTTTGTATCCTTGTCCAATAAAGTATACTTTGGCATCTTCTACTGCTTGAGCTTGCATGTCAGCTACAGCAGTTTTAGGCGTAAGAGGTCTTTCTTTCTGTGTTTCAGTTGTAAGCGGTGTACCTTCGGTTGTGACGAAGTCTCCAAACCCAGCCATGAAACGTGAGAAGTCTTTACTACCTGCGTCAGTTCCACCGATTGTTTCACTCATGTCAAGAACATCCTGAATCATTTTTGGTACTTGTGCACGACCTTCAGGTGTCTGTATTCTATCCAACATCAAAGCATCTTCAGCTGCCTTCTTTTGTGCGGCTGTTCTTTGATCTGACAATAATTGAAATTGCAGAAACGAATCGCCTGATTCGTCTTCATCTGCAAACTCTAAGTATTGTAAACGCAAGTCATTTGGTAATGCTTGTATTTCCGCATCTGATGGTTTGGCCATGTTTACTCTCCTTGAGCTTCTTTCATTTTATCTAATGTCTTTTGGTATTCTTTGAGGGCTTCTTCGTATTGGCCTTTTTCTTTTGCTGTGGATTGTGCATTCAACTTTGTGCTATCTTCCAA
>Ga0181394_1001341_pt1 | contig 10797 bp, 27 predicted proteins | sample 17SPOviralmetaG_FD_130123 | JGI IMG/M metagenome (GOLD analysis project Ga0181394, IMG submission 130123) | Marine viral communities from the oligotrophic San Pedro Time Series (SPOT) site, San Pedro Channel, CA, USA - 17 SPOT_SRF_2010-11-23 | ecosystem: Environmental > Aquatic > Marine > Strait...
AGGCTTTAGATTCTAAAAAGCCAAAGGCTGTTAAGAAAACTGCTCCGGCTCAAAATAGCGTAGCTAAAAAGATGGATAATAGAATTACTGCACTGGAGACTAAAGTCTCTGACATTGATTCTAAGCTAGATGCAATGCTTGAAATTTTACAGGCATCTAAATAATCTATCGGCCACGGACGGCTTTTAATTTCTATTAATAATATAATTTATAGGTGATGACATGGTTAAATACAAACTGACTGATGCTGAAAGAGCTACTGCTCTTAGAAATGAAATTACTTGGGCTGTAGAGTATGTTTATCGTGTTGCTGAATCTTTAGATCTTAATAGGCCAGAAATGGCTAAAAGGGATTTAGATGGTCTAATGGATATAGTAGATTCTATTAAACATTTAACTGAAGCTAAAGAGGTGGTTATCAATGAATAATTATTGGTGGGAAATATTATTTCCTGATGTTAGTTTTAGGGATAAAATTTGTGTTGTTTATGCTGATGGTACTGAAGAAATCTATAAGCATTTGTATGTGAATAGTTTTGTTTTAAAAGAAATCGAATGGGAAAACGTAATCGACTGTTTTGAGGTATAAAGCTATGAAAATTGTTATTTCTACTCAGGTGTTTGAAAACTATGGCTCACATGATTGGAATGGTGAGGGCGAGTGTCCACAATACTGGAAGCCCAAGTTTGGACATATCTATATCGTTTCTGATATAGATGTATCTAAAGCTACGGATAGCAGCTTCTGGGATAAGATCTATGATCTTGTTGAGGTTAGAGATAACTATTTTCAAGAGTTTATTATTGACTCAGACCTAGTTGATGCTGTAGATTTTGATATATCAAACTACTGCGAACACTGGGAAAAGCCAATAGAAATTACTGCGGAGATGTATGCCGATGGATAAAATTAAATTAAAGTCTGGTGACGAGGTTGATGTATTCTCAAAGCACCGCAAGCTACATAACTTTAAAAAGGGCGTAGTAAAAAAAGTTAAGCGTGGTTATAACAAACGCTTTCGTAAAGAATCTAAAAAATTACTAAACGAGGATTAAGCTATGGAAGATTTATTTGAGTTTCTACTAGAAGTAGGGTTGTTAATTTCGGTAATTGGTTTAGCTTACATTGGAATATTATTTTATGTTGTTTTAACTGGAGGTGCATAATGTTTATAATTAAACAAGGTTGGAAATTAGTACACAGTGAAACTGGTGAAGCTGTTGTAGAAAAAGAATTAGTGCGTGGTAGAGATAATGAAGCTTGGGTTGTTGAAGGTGGTACGCCACCACATAAACCTTCTAGCACTGGTAGAGTCTGGGTAAGATTATTAGATAATGCCAAGTGGAATAGAGAGTTTTTCCCGACCGTATTTAATATGAAATGGGTTGAACCTGAGTAATATAGTAAATTTATAAAGCCTATTACGTTAGTAGTAGGCTTCAATAAATTAACTAATTTCCCCCTAGCAGTCCTTTGCCCCTCTTCGGAGGGGTTTTTTTTGGAGGTTTGACAATGATTGATTTGAACTTGATAGTAGTAACTATATTAAGCGGTTTTGTTATCGCTTTTATTCTTAATAAAACTCAGAGGAATAAAGTTATGATGGAAATGTATACAGTTTGGGTAGGTGGTGTTGAGGCTGTTTGTTATCCTGTAGATATGCAAACAGCTAGACATATAGCTGAAAAGTATTGGGAAGAAGGCTATGATGATGTTCATATTTGTATAGCGAGTAATGTTTATGACTAAGAATTTTAATGAAGTTTTAGATATATTAAATAAAGCTTTCCCAGAGCTACTGGCCGTTGATTCAGCAGAGTTTGCCGAAAGATATATACCTGAAAACGGAATATGGTTTAAAGGTTCTGAAGGTGGACTTGCCCCTGATGGTTTACCATTGTTTGATTATTATATGGAGTTTGGGATTCATCGGGATACTGATGGTGTTCACCCAAAGCTAAATAATCTTTTGCGTAAACACGGCTTTTATCCAGAGCCATACGATGCAGGAACTTTAATGGCGGGTATATTATAGAATTATGTCACCCCTCTTAGCCCACTTCGGTGGGCATTTTTTTTGGAGAGTGCTATGAAAAAACTTACTGAAGTAAAAGATGTAGAAAATTTTGAAGAATTATATAAATGGATTTGCAGTCAGAAGATAGACTCTAAAGATCGTAGGATTCTTTATGAGATGACAGACAAGGTTTGTGAATTAAATTTTAAACACTTACAAACTAAAGGTTATTTAAATACTTTAAGCTAACGTGTATTTCACAAGTTGTTTATCGCAGGGAAATGTATTGACAGCAACATGGCAGTTCTGTAGCTTGGAAAACGTCAAAACGAAACGAGGTGACTCATGTATAAAACTCATGCAATAGCTTGTCAGCAATATGCACAAAGATCAGCAGAAAATATGGCTGATGTTGTGTTGATGGTAGTGTTAAGTATTCAGCAAAACTGGTTAGGTGTAGGCGATCAGCTTGCTGATGTTAGAAAAAATAAAAGCGAAAGTAGATTTCTATGGGGCAACAAGGCAAACACCTATAGATATTTACAAACCCACAAACATAAAATGTATGGTCAGGTGATGGCTGTTATAAATTCTAAGCAGACCGATCAAAAGAAAGCTCATTCTCTGATGAAAATATTTCTTAGAGTTGATGGTCTTGGAGTGCCAAAGGCAGGGTTCGCTTGTCAATTAACAGCAGGGTTTGTCGGTTGCATGGACGTTCATAATATTAAAATGTATGGGCTTGATCCTAAAGCTTTTTCGTTGGCTAAAAACCCTAAGACTAACAAGGGCTTACTGGCGAATACTCAAAAGATTCTAGCTTATATATCTTTATGTGAGGAGTACGGTACTGAAAATTTATGGAATAGTTGGTGTAGTTTTTTAGCTACTAAGTCACCTAAGTGGCAAGATGGTAATCATGTTAGTGAAGTTCACTATACATATTTAACAGGTGAATATAGTAATGGCGAAATGTAAATGCGGTAAACGAGCAGATATAAAAACTAAGGATCAATATCTATGTGCAGATTGTTGGATTAGATATGTGTTCCCTTTCTTTAAAAATAAAATGAGGATTAAAAAATGATTAAGAATTTAGCTGAAGTTATAGAGTCATGGATACGAGAAATAATTCTAGAGTGCAGTAATGATGTGCATTTCGAGGCAAAGCTAAGAGATATGGCAGTTTTACATGAGCGTGATGCAAATAGAATTGCAAGCCTAGAGCGTGAGATTTTATTGCTAAAAGGTAATCCTGTAGAATTAGAATCTAATGATGACCTGACAGTAGTCGAAAGATTAGAAGGTATAGAGTCTAGATTAGATGATTTAGATTCTGGCATAGACGATGCTAACTCAACAGCAGAAAATGCTTATTCTGAGTGTAGTGATCTTGAATGTAGAATAGACGAGTTGGAGCAATTACATCAAGATGAAATAGATCCTGAAGATATAGAGCGAACTGTACTTAGGGCTGTACAAGATGATATAAATGAACAAGTTATCAGTGCAGTAAGATCTGAACTAGATGCTGTAGATTTCAGAGTAACTATTGAGCGTTGATATAACTTACAGCACATAGGGCGTAATAGTTCTATGTGCTGTTTAACTGGAGAATGGCTATGGATTATACAGTGATATGCGGTAAGACTGGAGATATAAAATACTATACGGAGCATAAACCTAACCTTCCCAGTGTTTGGGAGCTACCAGTAGGTAGCGAAGAAGACTACTGGACTTATACAAAATTACCAGAGGATAGATGATATGAACGATAAAGAATTTTTTGATTGGTTAAAGACTTGCCCTACTGAAGATTGGTCTGTCATAGATGCTACCACTTCAGAAGTTAAAATTAAATTTCCCGTTAAGATGTTTAAAGAAATGGATAAAAGTTTACTGCGTGTTCATAATAGCACTAGCTCAGAGTTATGGATTACAGATTCTGAAATTCGAGAGGCCACCGAACAAGCCGTAGATATTTTTGATGAGTTTTTTCTCAACACCAGTCATGGCGAAGAGACTTGGACAGAGCTACAGATAGGCGATAAATTCTTTGATCTTAACTGTTGGGATGAAGGTATGGGCGATGGCTATGATGATCGAAAAGGTGCGGTACATTGCACTATATATCCTACAAAAGAACTAGAGAACGGTTATCGTTACAACGAAGGTGATATATATTTACGCTTGTTCACTGTTGATGAAAGCATGGGAGAAGACTGATGAATCAAGAGATTTATGATTTAATAAAGCATATAGAATGGGCTGTTGAAAACCCTGAAGAAATAGATTTATTAGTAGATCAGCCTATTGAAAGTTATATATCTGAACAGGCTAGAAAACTAAGCTATCTTTGCGAGAGTCTTATAGAATCTTCTTGGATGTTAGAAATTGCCAGCGGTGCTAAATTTTATTATTCTAGTTTAAACGAGGCTCACGAGGAAGGCAAAAGACTTAGTCCAGATACTTATATTATAACTGATCAAAGGAATAAAACGAATGCCATCAAAACGAAACACTAAAAGACTTAAATTTGTAGGTACTCACCCAAAGCTACAGACAGGAATGTATTATACAGTTTATGAGTTTGCTGAAGCAGCAGGTGTAGACTATAAAAGACTACACAATAAGATGTCGAGGCATCCAGTGATGACAGATGAATTATTAAAACCTTATGTGCCATCTCCACCGCTTCCAAGGTTAGAGCATAAAGAAGAAGTTATGATGGATAAGTGGCTAAGAAAACAACTAATACCAACGAGGTGATTAAAATGGTAGATAAATTAGTAATGCAGAAAGATGTAGAATCTAAATTAAATAGATATAAAGTTATGATGTCTGAAGTTCATGGATATTATATTGATGTTCCTGCAAGCAGTCCTGAAGAAGCTTTGAAGTTCGCTAAAGCGGGAAGCTATTACGAAGAGTATGGTAGGAAGGTTGTAGATAGAGAACCTGTAGAGGTTGTTGAAGATGAAAAAATACATACACGTTAATCAGCACAAGATAAGATCTAATTTAAAAAATAAAACAAACGATCCTGTTATTACAGTTAAGCAGGGTAAAACAAATACTTATTGCAAGAGCGTAAAGATATTAGGTCATGCAGAAGTAATGCAGTCACTAGACGATAAACCTATTTTATCTTGCGGTGCAAGAGTTGTAATAGTTACAGAAGCAGAGGTGCAGATAGATGGATAAAAAAACTGAACGCGATGATCTTATATTTAAAGCCATAGATCAGTTTAAACTGGACATAGAAGATGGCGAGTATCATCCTATTTATGAACTACTAAAAGCAGTAGATCCTAAAATTTTAAAAGGTTATTTATCGGTGAATGTCTATGAGTAAATATGCTATTGAAAATCCCACCATGCAGAAGGTTTTAGATAGAGGTTATGAGCCTGTCAGAGTCTGGCTTGGTGGTTGGTACAACGGATGGCGTGTTAAACAAGGATACAAGTGGCAATATATTTATATTATTTCAACAGGTTCTTTAAAGAAGTTTAAAGTAACTGAAAAGAAGAAAGTAAAACCACTTGAAAGTAATACTAAAGAGAGTGAAGAAAGACCTTAAAAGGTATTTTAAAGGTACTTAAAAAACTGTCAAGTGATATTTAACTTGACGCAACTAACTTAATTTTATATAATTTTAACTCAATAACTGGAGAATCCAAATGAGTAATGTACTAGCGATGTATTCAAACAACAATGCTTTAGAGTCTATTCGTGATAGAGGTTATGGTCAGGCAGATTTTGATATAGCTACTGCACCTTTAGTTTATTTTGCTGATGATGACGGCACTGAGTTTCCTAGTTCTAAGTCCGTTATCTATCGAACAGATACTGGATCAGAGCTTGGAGTGCATGGTCATGGCTATAAAGCTGTAGCACCAAAGCACATGATAGATGTAACACGTAATATTTTAGAGCGATCAGGACTTCATTTAGGAAATATGCAGGAGATAATCCGCACTTCCCACGATGGAGCAAGAACCTTTGTTCAATATAAACTACCAGAGCATACTTATCGTACACCAGATGGTGATTGTGCAGCGTTAAGTCTATTATCTATATCATCCTTTGATGGGACATGGCCGTTTATGATTAGTGCCGCAGCTATACAACAAGCTTGTACAAATCTACAAGTTTTTGTAGGTGGTGAAGTAGCAGTATATAAAGCTAAACATACTAGGTCATTGAACATTGAGCATGGTGGTCGAGCAATTACAAGATCTTTAGAGGTCTTTGAAAATGAAAGAGAGTTATGGTCGAAGTGGGCTAACAGACACATGACCGATTCACAAGCTTTTGTTTTCTTTGCTCATGCACTAAAGGCTAACACAGCTATGACACTCATTGCAGAAGGCGGCACACCTGATACAGCTTTAGCGGATATGCCTCGCAGAAACAAGAGTCTAGAATATATCTGGAATAAATATATTAAAGTATATAAGACCAGACTAGGTGCTAATATGTGGTCGGTTTATAATGCTATGACAGATTGGTCTACCCATGCAGAAACTTCTAGGAAATCTTCTATGCACAACATAGCAGCTATCCAGAACCAAAGACAGCAGACAGTACGCTCTGCATTTTCTAAAACTCAACTAACTATGGTGGCTTAATATGTTCACAAAACAACTAGGAAAATATAATCTTTCAGTAGAGATTCGCAATGGAGTAGGTATTGACTTAGAGTTTCCAGATGCAAGACCTATCTGGGTGCAAAATAATCTAACAAACACAGGAGAGTATATGTGTTTTGAAGGGATAATTATATTGCTTCCCTTTCTAGTTGTTAGTCTAGGAAAAGTCTTTGAGGCAGACGAGTAATGGCTACTGGGCAAACACATGGCGGTAAAGGATCTACCGCCAGACCAGTTAATAAGGATAAATTTAATTCAAACTTTGATAAAATCTTCAATAAAGAATTTAAAAAGTTAGTAAAAGAACAGGAGAAAAGGAGTGAAAAAGAAACTAAAAAGAATGTTTAATCTTAAAAGAACAGGAAAAAGATTACCAAAGATCGCCAGAGCCTTTTTATTTTTAGGCTCTATTGTAATCTTACATTATGTATTCGTTAGTTTATCTGGAGTATAAACAATGTCTAATATGTTTGAAGAAAGCTTATCAGGCAATGCGAGTCCAGAAGTTATGGCAGTAGCTAAAGCTTCTATAGCAGCATTAAATGGCAATCAACTCTCTATAGTATGTAAAGAGTACAACGTAGACGAACAAGATGTTGTACAATTTATAATAGAGAAAACTGAGTATGAAACTATACTAGATATGGAAAGATTAAATAATATATCTACACCTCCTACATTACCAGTACCTAATTGCGAAGATGTTGTTAAAGTTTCTGTAAAAGGTGGACAAATATGGAGTAAGAAAAAATGAACGAAGAAAATAGAGGTATCGAATTATCAATTCAGAATATTGTTTCTTGGCATTTAGCTAGGAATCTTATTCACGGGTCTGATGATAAGCAGCAAGTGCTAAAACTTATTCAGGAAGTAGGAGAGCTTTCAGATAGCGTGTGTAAAAAACAAAGTCCAATTGACGATATTGGCGACATCATTGTTGTGCTGATCAACATCGCAATCCGACACAACTTGTCTTTAAAGGATTGTATAGATCACGCCTATGAAGATATAAAAGATAGGCGAGGGAAGATGGTAGATGGTATCTTTATTAAAGAAGAAGATTCCGTTGATCCAGATAGTTACGGAAACAAATGACTTGACAACGATTGTCGAACAGTGTAAAGTGCAAATTCATTCACCCAACCAAAGGTAATTAGCATGGCTATAATCCAAGGCGAAGCTTACTGGGCTTCAGTAACATCACCCAACACTACTTACGATCCTGTATACACAGTAAATCTGGTAGTTGATGACAACACCGCAGAAGATTTTCGTTCACGAGGATTCTCTGTAAAACAAATGGACGAAGGACAGGCACTGGTTATTAAACGTAAAGTTAATGGCCCGAACGGTATGGTACGCCCTGCTCCCCGTCTGGTGGATAAGTTTAAAAATCCATTGGATAGCAGAGTAGGTAACGGTTCTAGTGTGCGTGTTCAGTACAAGGAGTGGGAGTCAGAGTGGAAAGGGAAAGTCTTTAAAGGACTAGATTTCCAAGCAATGCAGGTAATTGACTTAGTAGAAGTTGGTTCACCTGACGGATCAGAGTTCGATGTAGTTGACTCAAACATGGAAGACGAGTTGTAAGATGTCTGATTCTATCATAACAGTAGATGATTGCTCTTATGATACAGAGAAGTTCACTGCCGAAGGTAAAGCTCTTGTTAGGGCTTTACTGGAGGCAGATTTAAAACTTCAAGAAGCTAGTGTTACTGTATCAATAATGCAAGCAGCTACACTTACCCTAATAAATAATCTTAAAACCCATCTAACGGAAGAGGCTAAAGTAGTAAGGAATGCTACAGAACATGAGGAATAAAAATGCCTTTCGTAAAATATCATCAGCCCTGCCATGACTGCGGGAGTTCTGATGCAGTATCTATAAACGAGGACGGATCAGCATGGTGCTTTAGCTGTTCCACATATTTTAAAGACTATAGTACACCGGAAGTACACCAACCAGATACAATAACGGACTTTAAAACGTATCAGAGAAACAACGCAATGTCCGACTATAACCCTTCTGCTCAGTTCCATGAGCTAACAGATCGCAAGATTAGTTTAGAAACAGCCAAGAAGTTTGGTGTTAAATCTACAGTTTCAAACAACAATGTTACATCCCATCATTATCCCTACTACAATCAGAACGAGTATGTAGGAACTAAAATACGCAAAGCTAATAAAGAGTTTACATGGACAGGCAATGCCAAAGAAAGCGGCTTGTTTGGTGAACAGCTATTCAAGGCGGGTGGTAAGTTTATCACCTTGGTTGAAGGCGAGTGTGATGCTATGGCAGCCTATGAACTTATGGGTAGCAAGTGGCCTGTTGTCTCCGTCAAGAACGGTGCAGGAGGTGGCGTTAAAGATGTCAAAAATAGTTTAGAGTTTTTAGAATCATTCGATTCTGTGGTCATCTGTTTCGACAATGACAAAGCTGGCAAAGATGCTGCTCGTATGATCGCTAAACTTTTGACCCCCGGCAAAGCTAAGTTGATGACCCTTCCTACGGACTTCAAAGATCCCAACGATATGTTGCGGCAAGGCCGACACGCTACTTATGTTAGCTGCTTCTGGGACTCTAAAGTCTATACACCATCAGGCGTTTTAAATTTATCTGATCAGCTTCATGCCTATCAGGAACTACGTTCACAAAAGAAAACATCTATCCCCTACCCTTGGTTTGGCCTCAACAAGAAACTTGAGGGACTACGAGAGGGCGAGTTAGTAACTCTCACTGGAGGTACAGGGCTAGGTAAATCTAGTGTCACCAGAGAGATTGAACACTGGTTGATACAACACACCAAAGATAATGTTGGCGTGGTTGCACTTGAAGAGAACTGGTCGAGGACTGCTGAAGGCATTATGTCTATCGAAGCAAATGCAAAGCTGCATCTGGAAAGCGTCAAGAATAAGTTCACGCCAGAGGATATAGACAAATACTTTGAGAAAGTATTCATGGGCGACAACACAGGTAGAGTTTGGATACATGCCCATCATGGTGTAAATAATCTTGATGATATATTCAGCAAGCTTAGATATATGATCATCGGACTCGACTGCAAATGGATAGTTGTAGACCACTTGCACATGCTAGTTTTATCTACCCTTGAGAACGATGAACGCAAAGCTATTGATAGCATTATGCACAGACTCAGAACCTTGGTAGAAGAAACGGGTTGCGGCATGATTCTTGTTTCCCACTTGCGTAGGATTGATGGCAACCGTGGCCATGAAAATGGAATTGAAACAGGCTTATCTCACCTTAGAGGATCACAAAGTATTGCTCAGTTATCTGATTGCGTGATAGCTTTAGAACGCAACCAACAGAGCGATGATGAAATAGAAGCATCCACCACCAGAGTACGGGTGCTTAAATCTAGATACACTGGTGATGTAGGAATAGCTACTCACCTGTTGTACGACAACGACACTGGACGGCTTAAAGAAATAATGGACTATGCTGACGATGAATTTGTAGGAGATGAACTATGAATTTATTATTCGATGTAGAAGCTGACGGGTTAGAACCCACTAAACTTTATTGCATTGTTATCATGGATGTGGATACGAAAGATGTATTCACATTCGATAACACCCAGTTAAACGAAGCTTATGAGATGCTTGGTAAAGCTACCAAACTTATTGGACATAACATTATAGGTTATGACATTCCTGCAATTGAAAAGATAGCAGGGATAAAACTATCTAATATTAAGGCTGTTGATACTTTAGTTCTTTCTAGGTTGTTCAAGCCCACCAGAGAAGGTGGACACGGCCTAGAAAACTGGGGCTATCGTTTAGGTTTTAATAAAGGTACTTACGGTAAGAATGAAGAGGCTTGGGATGCTTACTGCCCTGAGATGTTAGAGTATTGTAAGCGCGATGTGCTGCTTAACTTTAAAGTATATAATGCACTGAGGCGTGAAAGTCGAGGCTTCTCTCCTACTTCTGTTAAAATAGAACACGCTGTAGCTAAGATTTTAGATCAGCAAAGAACTAACGGATTTGTGTTAGATCAACGGAAAGCAACGATGCTGATAGCCATGTTTCAAGAAAAGCTTTTTGCTGTGGAGGAAGAGGTTAGAGAAACATTTAAACCTAAAGAAACTATACGGATATTGAAACC
>Ga0181394_1001342_pt1 | contig 10795 bp, 19 predicted proteins | sample 17SPOviralmetaG_FD_130123 | JGI IMG/M metagenome (GOLD analysis project Ga0181394, IMG submission 130123) | Marine viral communities from the oligotrophic San Pedro Time Series (SPOT) site, San Pedro Channel, CA, USA - 17 SPOT_SRF_2010-11-23 | ecosystem: Environmental > Aquatic > Marine > Strait...
AAGGTAAATCATAGGGGTTTGGGTTGGTCGAGTTGGGGGTAACCGGTGTGTCTATCGAGGCAAGATTTTCGTGCTATAGCCCCATTGTTTAGAGTGGTACATGATATGTATATATACACGCTCACATATGAGCCTTCCAATGCACGGCAATCAAGTTACTCTAACCTTAAACCATCTTACAAGCCGTACCTACCACAACATACCTTATATATACCGGAGATATACAATGACACGCGCAGACGATATCAAAAAGAATATTAAAGATTTGAACAAAGAGCTAGAAGAGATACAACGAAGTTGTGACCATAAGGTCCTATTTATCAGACGTCTACCAGATACGTCATACCACTGAACGTGCAATACATGTAACTGTAAAGTACGCATACCTACACCCCAGGAACTTAATGAGTGGTTAAAGACTTAATAATTACTTAATGTTCTCTTAATATACCTACACCCGTACGTATCTATTTATTAGTGATTATGGAAAAGACTGATATATCTAAAGTATTGTATGTGGTTATTATGGTAACCGTATACCTATTAGCAGTATAACTTATATAACATCTTATTCGAATGTCGGAATGTTGTGTGAGGGCTTACGCTTATCTATTATAAATAATGTAATACCGATACCGTTTGCATACATATCCCCTTTCTCCCACCCTTTACTATACCTCTCATCATATATCTCTTTACCAATACCTACAACTAAACTAGCAATAGAAGAATAGATTAGAGCACGTTTATGACCATATCTGGGTTCCATAAAGTTATATGTATTATACGAGATAACGTACGATGCCGAGAAGTGAAGTATCTTATCACCTCCATTACGCAAGGGTGGTAGCTCAACAAACTGTGCGGATGTGTTTAAATAAAGTAGTAAGGTTGTAACGATTAGAAGTAATTTTTTCATGACTTCCTCCTATCACTTATAAATATCTTCGGCGCAATCGTTCGCTTCGCTCACACATATATTTTTCTCCGCGCCCCCTAAAAATAACCCCTAAAGTAGTTGGTAGTCTGAAAAAAAGTTCTTATATTTAGGTATAAATAATTGAGAGATATGAATATAGAAGTTAGAGTTTTAAATGAGATCCAAAATTTGTTTGGAAGTGAGAGATTATCAATCTGTAATATTGATGATAATAAAGATATTGAGTTAAGGTTTGGATACTGGAAGAAGGTTGAGCATAGACTTGTTCAGATAGTATTAAATCAAAACTATGGTAAGAAATTTACTTTAGAGGAGTCGAGTTGGGAAGATGATGATTGTGGATGGCAGTATAGTTATAAACTTAAAACTAAATAAGATATGAATTGTATTAAATGTACAGGTATTATTCCTGCAGGTAGATTAAAAGCTCTACCTAAGACTAAAGTTTGCGTTAAATGTTCTACTACTAACGCATGGTATGTACGTCCTGTGATTACTGGTAAGACTACCTATAGTGAGATCGAAGTTATTAAGGATGAGAGTGCTGCTGAGGAGATGAAGAGATACGATAGAGCTAGACGTAGTGGTTTTGGTTCAGCTTTATACCGTGTAAAGAGATGATAGCGACTTATAGAGAGATGGGCTCCCGTAATAAAAAGACTGGTAAGTTATCATACTATACCGTCACTAGAACTATACCTCAGAACTATTTTAAATGCAGCTGCCCTGCTGCTATGTTTAGATCGTATAGCGAATGTAAGCATGTAAAGAGATTAAAAGAAAAACTTTTTTTAAAATAACTGTGAAAATAGTTGCTAGTCTGCGAACTAGTTCGTATATTTAGATATATTAATTAAAACATTACACACATGGCAAGAGTCCAAGAAATTCGTTACGGTATCGAAATCACAAAACCGTTCTCAAATGAAATGTATATTCACAATGATAAAGTTTCTATCGAAATGAAATCTAATATTAAAGATGCAATCGAAGAAGCTTTCCGTCGAGCTGCTGGTTTAGTTGCTGCTGATGGTGGTATGGATAAAGGTGAAGAAGATTTACAGGAGATATCTAAAGCTATCTGCGGATATGGATTCGGTAATGGGTATGAGTTAGCTGATATTGTTACTGAAACGTTATATGATTTAGATAATATAGCTAACTGGTCTATTCATCAAGAATATGGATGGTTGTATAAGAATGGTTTGGTACCGGTAGTAGAGCAAGGTATGATTGGCTTTACTTCTTTTGATATTTATTTTAGTACTGACGGGTATAATAACTAATAGGATGACAGAGATTATGGGATTTCACAAAAGATGGATTACAATAGAGCAAGCAATTAGTAGATATGACTTAGGTGGTATCGATGCTCTAAAGAATTATTGCGACGCAGATGGTATAGTAGTAACTGATGATCACACCAGTATATTGATGAGAAAGATCGAGTCAGGTGCAACTGATTTATGGCTTAAAGAATATATAGAGAAGAGTAGAAAAGAAATAAAGAAGTAATATGTATATAAACGGAAAAAAAGTAACATTAGAAGATCTTCAGGCGATAGCTCAGAAGCTCATCGGTAGAATGATAGAAGATCTATATGATGATTTAGTAGAGAATGGAGTTGAATCTCTTAAAGTAGAAGAAGAAGGTGATAGAGCTACACTACTAAACAATATGCTCGAATACTTTATACAAGTAGAAGAGTATGAGAAATGTTCTCACATTAGAGACATTATTAATAAACAGTAACCAATTAATTTTAAATAGAATGAAAAATCGTTTCAAGAAGAGCAGACCAACTGTTCACAACCAACACAAGAAGTTCAATCCTAACAAGTACGGTAAAGTATGGGGGAGTATTAGATTCGAACATGTATGGGGCGCAAGTCCTATAGGAGATACTACTCAGCCAGTTATCGGATCATTAGAAATTGGAGGTAAGAGTGTTGAATTAACTTTCAGTGAAGTTAATAAGATAATGGAGACATTATCAGATGCTAAACATACTTACAATGTAGGTAATCGTTTAGGCCGCACGAGTAGTGGTTTTTAAGAGAAGGGGCCTTGTGCCCCTTTTTTTTATCAAAATAGTTGCTATTCTGAGAAAAAATTATTATCTTATATATTATTAGTTCAATAAGTAATTATAGTAAGAATAATAATTAATAGTTATTGTAATAATTGATAATAGATAATAGATTATTTAGGCTACCTATATTATGGATAAAAAGAAAAAGTTAGAACATTTAGCTGATGATATGTTACGTAAAGTTGAATACTCTGATGCGTTACGTAAGATAGCTGAAGAGGGTGATAATGTTAATATTATTAAAGCAATAGATAATATGCTTACTGCTGCTACTGGTGAGGTAGAAGATTTGACCCGGGTTGAAAAATTTAATAGGCTATATGAAGTTATCGAGAGCAATATAAAGAAAGCTCGAGAGATTAAGTCTAACAACTTCCCGTATAAAGAGTATGTTAGCGATAAGAAAGAAGTTTTCGAGTGCGCACAAATTTACAATGCATCGTTAGATCAAGAGGTAAAGACTGAAGCGTTGTATAGAGCAAATAAGATTTATAACAAACATGTAGCTATTAGTAAAATTATAAACTCATAACGATATTTATATATGATGAAAGACAACGGTATAAAACAAATAAAACTATCTGATATATTATCAAGCAATGATCTATTCAATCCAGACTTTACTGAAGGTATGTTTGAATATACAGAAGATGAGGTTAAAGATTTTCATGAAGGGTTTGATAAGTTAGGCGTACCTATTGGTGAGCTTTATGAGTCAGTATCTGAAAGTTTTAAGTTGTTACCTAAGGCTAATAAAATCGGTAATATCATTGAGCTAATGAGAGCTCTTGATCCAGCTGATATAGATAGATTTGAAGAGTATTTAGAAGATTTTAGATCATCTAATCCTAACATGTTATGGAATATGTTACACGAAGATGATCGTAAATTATATAAAGATGAATTTAAGTTTCATGACTGGTTCAGTACTCTATCAGAAGATAAGATAGATTATTATGTTCTCAAAGCTGCAGATGGACAGCGATTACATAATGATGCAATGTATACTAATAATATTTCAACCCGGGTTGAGATTATAGATGGTTATTTAGCAATTAGTTCTTCTAATTTAGATATACTTGATAGATTTCTAAAAAGAACTTTGTTATCAAATGACTATGAATATGAGCATAGAATAAAAAAACATGGTGAAGTTACAATACATAGTTACGTATTTAATATGAATAAGTAAACACAGGCAGTTAAAAATTATCTAAGGAGATTTTTATGACAACAATTATGAGCGAAAGCTTTCCGCTTTCAACAACAGATTTATTATTTAGAAACTTTTTTGAAAAGAGTACACCTTTCAAATCATTTGCAGAACAGAAACCTAATTATCCGGTTGATGTTTATGTAAGAGAAGATAAGCTATATTTTGATATAGCGTGTGTAGGTCTTGAGAAGAGTGATTTATCAATTACAACTGAAGGTAACACCTTAAGGGTTATCTACAACAAACCAACAGTCGAGCACAATTCGTCAGATATAGATGCTGGTACTATTATTCATAAAGGTATAACTCGTAAGAGTTTTAATCTTGGATGGAAGATTAGTGCAAAGTTTGATTTATCAACTATAACAGCTAATATGAAAAACGGATTATTAACTATTGGTATTAACATGGCTGAGGAGTCTAAACCTAAACAAGTAACAATTAAGTAAATTAACACTGCCTGTGTTTTTCTTATTTACTATATATTTAATAATATGAAGAAAGAAAAAGTTATATACGATGAATACATAGAGAATGGCAAGCGCTTTATGGAGTGTAAAGTGTGCGGTCAATTTACAGAAGTATCAAACGATACTAAATCAACAGTATGTTGTATATGTGTTAGAGAAGGTTTTGAGAAAGAATTTCCTTTTCAATTTAAAACTGGTTATAAGCCTACAGGTAGACCTCGTGGGTGGAAGTTTATGAAAGAGTATGTCGATAAAGACGGTACAGTTTTTCATAAAGGTGTTGAGCAACCTAAACTTAAAGGTAAGCTTAAACCAACAGTCATAAAGAAAAAAGATCCAGTTAAAAGACTAACTAAACGTGAGAAAGAAAAAATTCAACACGATGCGTTAGTTGAGATCAATAAACTTAAGAAAAAAATGACTAAACTAAAATTTAAAAAAGATAAGAAAGCAATTCAAGTACAGATTAACAAATTACTTAAAGTCGTTAAATAGTTGCTTCTTAGATCTTTTTTTCTTATATTATAAACAAAAGTACTATGCATTTAGATGAAACACAAATAGCCGATAACTGGCTGACATTAATGGATATCATTGATAAAGAATTCGATGGTGACCGTAAACATAAATTAGCTGATATGTATTCTTATTTTGAAGAACGTATGATGTTAATGCCTGCTTCTAGCTTTGAGCATTATCATAATTGCTTTGCAGGAGGATATGTTGATCATGTTATTAGAGTAATAACGATTGCTAGTGAATTATATGAGACTTGGAATAGACTAGGATCTGACTGTAATGGTTATACTAGAGAAGAGCTTATATTTGTAGCACTTAATCACGATTTAGGTAAGGTTGGTGACAAAGAATATGCGATGTATCAACCTAACCCTTCAGACTGGCATAGAAAGAATCAAGGTAAGCTCTATGAGTTTAATCCTAATATTTCTTTCATGTCGGTACCTGATAGATCGATTTTATTATTACAAGAGTTTGATATAAAGATAAGTCAAAACGAATTTATGGGTATTAAGTTACACGATGGGTTATACGACGATGGTAATGTACCTTATTTTAGAGCTATTAGACCAGAATCGAGATTGAGAGTTAACTTACCGATTATACTGCATCATGCAGATCATATGGCTAGTCAGATAGAGTATGAAAGATGGAAGAATGATTCCAGTACGCAAGTTAAAGAAGTTAAAAAGGTTACACGTAATACAGTAAAGAATAAGACGGTATCAGGAGCATCTGATTCTGCTACGGATATTTTTAGTAAACTTTTTGAGGAAGAATAATGAGTGAGATTTATTTTTATATAATACTAGCTTTAATATGTAGTATATGTGGCTTTATAATAGTTAACTTACTTCGTAAACTTGAAGCTGTCGATGATGAATTAGAATCATTATCATCTAATTATTTAGTTTTATTTTCAAGACTTCGTCAACTTAAAGATGAAATATATGAGATTGATAGTAAGCAAATTTTCGAAAAAGACGATGAAGTAGGAGTTATATTTGATGGAATTAAAGAAGCAATTGACCAAGCAAACAGAGCGTATGGATTGGAGAGCGATGAAGAATAGTCCTGTACTAAAATTTTATGAATACATTGAAGAGCAGAAAAATAAAGTAATAGATACTTCAAAGCCTAAGAGAGGTAGACCGAGAAAAAATAAACTTTATTTTAATCAGGATACTGAAAACGCTATTATTGCTTATAATGAAGAGACAAATGTAGAGCTCCGTAATAAAGTATATGAAGAATATATTCATAAGCCGTTATTAAAGATGACTGAAAGTCTAGTTCACCGATATAAGTTTTATCATTTCGATACAACTACCACAGATGTACAGTATGAGGTTATATGCTTTATATTAGAGAAGCTTCCTAAGTATACTCAGGATAAAGGTAAAGCGTTTTCTTATTTTAGTATAGTAGCTAAAAATTATCTTATTCAAAATAACTATAAGCATTATAATAGAAAAAAATCTAAAGCAGCAGTAATGGAGATCGATAATGATAGAAATATTGTTAATGAAGTTGTTGAAGGAGAACGTAGAAGCGAACTGCAAGATTTTTATATATTATTTCTATCACATTGTTATGATAATATAGATGATATTATTAAGTATAAAAGAGATTTACCTATTGCATATGCGTTATTAGAAATCTTTAGTAATGCTGAAAATATAGAGAACTATAATAAGAAAGCTTTGTATATAATGGTTAGGGAAATGATTGATGTAAAAACTCAATACATAACCCGGGTTGTAAATATACTTAAAAAAGAATATGTTAGATTATATGAAGTATACAGAGAAACATATGGTTAGGTATATTTATTATTGATGGAAGAGAACAAGAGTGAAATATTTAAAGGTAAAACCTTTGAAGGCTTATTAGAGGATATATACAAAAACTCTAAAAAGAAAGAGCAGCAGATCCAAATTCTTATAACTGAACTTAAACCATTTATAAAGAATGTTGGTGATGCTGTTATTATAGTTCCATTGATTAAAGATTATATGGAAATAGCTGTAAAGAACGATGAAGCACTTATTAAGATGGCTGCTATAGTTCAGCGCGCATAAACACGTAACAGTGCAGGTGACGATAATTCTTTTTTAACTGAAGAAGAAAAAGAACAGCTAATGAAAGAGTTAGATAAGGTAGTGGTTAAAGATGACTAAATTTTCTGATAATGAAAGCTTACCTGATTTAGGATTAACACCTCGTAATAGAGAGCGAACTGTAAGCATTACTCGTACAGCAGTAGGTGATGTTGTATCAGTAGTTCATGGTGAAGGTAATAGATCGCTAGGTAACATATTAGTTCAGATTAGTAGAGATGATAACTCAACTAAAACTATTGATGCACAACCACTATCTCCGCATAATATGGTTTGTCCTGTTCCTAATGAAAAGGTATTTTGTATACAAGACTCTAATGATGGTAGTTGGTATTATGTAGGGGTATTAGCTTCTGACGGCTTAATAAATCATATACCAAAAGCAGATAGAATTACGTTTGTTAAAGGTACTAATAGACCATATACAGGTAAGTTTTTTAAATCACATCCAAATTCTGCTCGTGCTATAGATGTCATAGAAGGTGATGTAGTAGTACAAGGAAGGTTTGGTCAATCATTAAGAATGTCTCACTCTAATCCGTTAACTAAAACTCCATGGAATAAAGGTTCGCGTAACGAGACTACCCCTATTAGCATTCTTAGAACAGGTTACTTACCTATAGAAGATATGGAAACTGACATGTCGTCTTTATATCTTACATCTGATCAATATATAAACTTACCATTGAAATCTGATTTACCGCAATCTATAGCTCAAACTAAAGATAGGTATGATTACGGTCAAGCTATTTTATATAGTGATAGGATTGTTATAGGATCAAGATCTGATGATATTATTTTATCAACAGCAGAGAATGTTTATTTTTCAACACAGAACTGGAATCATGATGTAGATGAAGTATTAAATAATCTACGAGATCTGATTACAGAAACTAAAAATATAGCTGCAGAAGTAAGACAGTTAGCTACTATTTGCGCGCAGCAACAATTTACTGTACCAGGAGTAGGATTATCAGCACTAAGTACACGTGTGCCGGATTTTACTAATACAGTATCGAAAGTCGCTCAATATGAAGGAACTTTAAACACTATTGAGCAAAATATTGCTTTATTAGAGCAAAAGTAATAGTTTAATATATTTATAATATATACCAGGAGTACGTATGAATTCAAAGAAATTAGCTCAAGTTATAAGAAACATAGTTAAAGAAGAAGTTCGTAAAGAAGTTAAGAAGTCATTAACTAGTTTTATTAACGAGAACAAGACAGCTCGAGCACATACTAAAGTGCAGGAGCAACAATTTACAAGTAATGCATCTTTAAATGAAGCATTAAATAGCACTATTAGTGAACAGGAAGAATGGAAAACAGTAGGTAATTTTGATGCAAGTCAAGCTAGAGCAGGCTTTGCAGCAATGCAATCAGGATTTGGTCCTGCTCAAAAAGCACCTGTAATGGCAAATTTAAACGGAGTGCCGGTTGATCCTAATACTGTAGATGAATCAGTAACAAAAGCAATAACTAGAAATTATTCAGAATTAGTAAAAAGATTTAAGTAATGGCAAGAATAGTTCAACAAAATTTTATAGAAGAAGCTTTATCAGATAGAGGTATTGGTTTACAACTACCTATTAATGTTGATCAAGGATCGTTGAACTTTACAACCATAAAACAAATACATACTAATCTTAAAAACTTAATACTTACTATGAAAGGTGAGCGAGTTTATAATCCTGAATTTGGATCTGATTTGTATAGGTTATTATTCGAACCAACTGTTGATGAAGAGTTGTTTCAAGATAGAGTTTTTCAAACAATTACAGATGCAGTACAAAGATTTATGCCGTTTGTAACTATTAATGAAGTTGCTATCGATTTTAAACCAGATGATAATTTAGCATTCATTTCAATTAATTATTCGGTAAACGGTTTTGTAACTCCAGAAGATTTAGATTTAGAGGTAATTATATAATGGCTTATAGAGATGTAAAATATACAGATAGAGATTTTAGTGATTTAAAGTCTAGTTTAGTAGAGTTAGCTAAAAACTACTTTCCAAATACAGTAAAAGACTTCTCATCAGCATCGCCATCGACAATGTTTTTAGAGATGTCAGCGTATGTAGGTGATGTATTATCTTATTATACTGATTATTCACTTAAAGAATCAATGCTTCATAAAGCTCAAGAAAAGAAAAATATCTATTCTTTAGCTCAAGCATTTGGCTATAAACCTAATATATCAACACCATCTTTAACTGAGCTAACAGTTTATATAAAAATACCTAGTACAGGTGTAGGTGCAAACGTTAAACCAGATTTTGAATATGCTCCAAGAATAGAAAAAGGTCTAGAAGCTACTACAGCAGGTAGTATTAATTTTAGAACTATTGAGAGTGTAGATTTTAATACTTCATCATCAAACGACCCTACTACCATTGATGTATTTAATTTTGATGCAAATGGTAATCCTGAATTTTATTTATTATCTAAAAAAGTGCCAGCTATTAGTGGTCAACGTAAAACATATTCATTTAATGTAGGTGCTTCGCGAGAATATTTATCACTTACATTACCAGATGATGATATTCAATCAATAGTATCTGTAACAGATGATGATAGTAATGATTGGAATGAAGTACCATTTTTAGGTCAAGAGACAATATTTGATGAATTTGTTAATTCTGAAGCTAACGATCCAGAGCTAGCAGCTGATCAAGGTGACGTACCATATATTCTTAAGCTTAAAAAAGTAAATCGTCGCTTTGCAACTAGAGTAACTGCAAATGATAAATTGCAATTAAGATTTGGAGCAGGTATTTCTAATGATCCTGACGAATCTATTATTCCTAATCCTAGTAATGTTGGTGCACCATTTGGTGATCAATCAGATGGTATACTAAACAAAGCTTTCGATCCATCTAATTTTCTATATACTAATACTTATGGACTAGCACCTGCTAATACAACATTAAATGTTTCTTATATTACTGGTTACGGCTTGGACGCTAATGTACAGTCTAATACTATTAATACAATTAACTCTAAAAATGTTACATTTAGATCAGATGTAAATCTTATTTCAAATACAAGAACGGCAGTAGAAAATTCTATTACGTGTAATAATCTTATAGCTGCGTCCGGTGGTAAAGGTGCAGAAACAGTAGAGCAAGTTAGACAGAATACATTAGCATACCATACTACACAAAACAGAATGGTTACAAAAGAAGATTATATTATTAGATCTCTTTCTTTACCTTCTAAATTTGGTAGTGTAGCTAAAGCTTATGTAGCTGGTGATGAGCAAATGATTGATAGTGAGAAGAGTGTTGATAATCCTTTAGCAGTAAATCTTTATACCTTAACGTATAATAATGAAGGTAATCTTACTACAATGACTAATGCTGCAAAAAGAAATCTTAAAACATATTTATCGCAGTACAGAATGTTAACAGATGCTATTAATATTAAAGACGG
>Ga0181394_1001345_pt1 | contig 10778 bp, 15 predicted proteins | sample 17SPOviralmetaG_FD_130123 | JGI IMG/M metagenome (GOLD analysis project Ga0181394, IMG submission 130123) | Marine viral communities from the oligotrophic San Pedro Time Series (SPOT) site, San Pedro Channel, CA, USA - 17 SPOT_SRF_2010-11-23 | ecosystem: Environmental > Aquatic > Marine > Strait...
ACCTCTTACAAACACGCCTTATGTATATTAATTAACTTACTGCAATTGCTTTGTTTAGTTGCTCTCTTTTATCTTTGTTATATAAACACTGTAATAAATAAAACGGCGACGGGTTCCCGCTTTTTGGATGGTGATAAGTTAATTTTTTTAACGTCTCATAAACTAATTGGGATTTCTTAGAAGCCTTTAAAATTGTTATTTGATAGCTTTCTAATTTAATTAGCTTTTCAGTATGTAGATTTAATAATATTGCACGCGCCCCGCCTATGGTTTTAACTGCCTTTTTTAAATCGTGGTTAGGCGCTAGAACTTGACGCCCGTAATCGGTCTCATGAACTGATTTTTTAGCTTTTAATATTACGCCTTTTTTAAGGGCTTTTTTAGTTGTTGTTTTGGTTGTTGTTGTTGTTGTGTTTTTCATAATTCAAAATTTAATTTTGTACGTTGGGCGCCCCCTTTTAAATACTATACAATAATATAAATTAAAAACGAATTAAACAAATATTGAAACCTTTTTATTTAGTATTAAAGCAAATTTAAAACATTATTTCGCCCCGAATGGTTTACACAGAATAATATTTTGTAATGTTCACACACTCAGCAATTTAGTTTTAATAAATGTTAGTTTGTCAATATAATAGTTCGGGGATTTGGGGCGGGGGTATTCCATCGGGGGAAGGTCTGAAAGTGTTTAAACTATTCCAACGAGAAAAGAAAATAATAAATGTTAAAAGATGTTAAGTAAATAGTAAAAGCATTTATACACCATGACAGAACCCCACGACAATAAAAGCCAAAAACATTGAATAAAGTGCACCAGAACAAGCACCCCCCCTGGTTTTTTTTGGACACTTTTCCCACAGGCACACGGACGTGATACATACATATAACCCACTTCCTCTAATTATCTGATATTATTTTTTGGTCTACTACTATTATTATTATATTTGGGGATGGAGATATATGTTCAGAGTTTATTAAAGATTGGTGTTATGGTTGGTGTAGAATATTTTTCTCCTAGTCCTACTTATGAGAATTACGAGTTAACTTTTTACTTGTTGTTTTTTAGGGTAGTATTTGTATGGAAATAAATTGTTATATTTGCTGTATGAATAATAGAGATTACACAATTAAAAACGGAAGGCTAATAAACAATGCACCTGATTCAGAGATGGGTATTGTTAAAGCTGCTAGATTCAAGAAGATGATGAAAAGAGCTGAAAAAGTTCAAATGATTGCTGAAGGTAATGAACTAGCTAATGCTAATATAAACTTATTTAAAAAACTATAGAGTTTTCTTTCTCCAACAATTCTCGTTCTCTTGATGGATAAAAAGGGGTGTTACTAACAAAGTAGCACCTTTTTTTTTGTGTATGTTATTGACTCATGTTAACACACTAACACGGAAAATACTGCATTTTTTTATAACATGTTTTATGTTGGTTTTTTTTAAGAAATCACTTTTGATGTAGTTTTTTATAGGTTTTTTTATTTTCGTTAAGCGTTTTTAAACGTTTTAAAACGGATAAATCAGCAAAAACATGTTGGTTTTGGGGTGTTTATGTTGGTTTTATGTTGGTTTTTATTTAAACTAACATGTTAAGTAACTTGCTTTAATTGCTTGATTATTAGATAGTTAAACTATAGTCTATGTTAATATGTTACTTTTTGATAGGGGTATAGAGAAAAAAAAAATAAAAAAAGAAATAGTAAAATAAAAAAAAAGAAAGTAAGGGGGAAAAACCAACATAGTAACATGGATTAATATTTGTGACTTAATAGTTGCATGGGAATAGTTTTTGTATATATTTGTTGTGACTTTAATAAAATTTAATACAATGATTGTAAAAGAGATTAGCTTTGATAATGAAGCTAGAGAAAAGTTAATTAGTGGCGTAAATAAAATTGCCAATGCTGTAAAGAGTACTTTAGGGGCTCGTGGTCAAACAGTGCTAATAGAATCAGAAAATCACATAGGTGGAGTAACTATTACTAAGGATGGTGTAACCGTTGCTAAGAGCATTGCTCTAATGGACCCCACGGAAGACCTGGCGGTTAGGATAATTAGGGAAGCTGCTGAAAAGACAGCTAATGAAGCGGGCGATGGAACAACCACTGCTATTGTTTTGACACAAGCTATTATTGATGCAGCTTCTCAAAGAATTAAAAAAGGAATGAACTTAACTGATATTATTAGAACGATGCAAGAATCGACTGATAGTATTTTAAAGGCTTTGGATAAAAAGAAGAAAAAGATTACTTCTAAGAAATTAATTGATGTTGCTTCGATTTCAGCTAACAACGATAAGGAGATTGGAAATATTATTGCAAGTGCTTACGACAAGGTAGGCATGAATGGTGTAGTTACCGTTGAAAATTCTAATGGAAGTGATACTTGGTTTTCTACTAGTGAAGGAATGAGAATCAAAAGAGGTTATATGTCAAGGTATTTTATAACGGATCAGAAAACTGAAGAATGTATCTTGGAAAATCCGCATGTACTAGTACTTAACTCAACAGTCGAGAATATGAGCTCTATAGAGCATGTGCTAGCTGATGTCCTTCAGAATGGTAAGTCTCTTTTGATTATTGGTGATGTAGATGCCAAAGTAATGAACACGCTAAATTTAAACAAAGTTAGAAATGGATTAAAAGTTTGTGTTATTCAACCACCAGAGTTCGGATGGAAAAAAGACCAACTCATGCAGGATGTCGCTATTGCTACAGGCGCTACGTATTTTAGTGAGGATACCGGTGATAATTTTCAGCTAGTAAGAATGCAAGACCTAGGATCCGCCCGAAAGGTTATTGTCGATAATATCAACACCATCATTGTAAGAAACGAAGACCCACAGGTGAATCAAGACCTAGAAAGTCATATTGCTAAGTTGTGGGATGTGCATGAAAGTAGCAAGGACCAAGAGTTTATTAAGAAACGTATTGCCATGATTTCTGGAAAGATTGGGGTTATCCATGTAGGGGCAAACTCAGATATTGAACAAAAGGAAAAGAAAGACAGAGTCGATGATGCAGTATGCGCCACAAGAGCAGCCCTCGAAGACGGAATATTACCAGGCGGAGGCGTGGCACTTAAAGAAATTGCGGATGACCTCGCAAAGCTCGGTGTAGGCGAAAGTCAAAGGGTGGCTATGAAGATATTAGAGTTATCGTTAAAGGCTCCGTTTTATCAGATATTAAAAAATGCAGGTATTAAACCTGAAGAAATTGAGCCCAATCTAGACCCAGGCATAGGGTTTGATGTAAAGAATGATCGTTATGGCAACATGATTAAGATGGGTATTATAGATCCATGTAAGGTTACTAAGAGTGCAGTAAGTAATGCTATTTCGATTGCTTCGACTATTTTGAGTACTAACGCTATTATAACAAACGTAAGAGAAAAATGAAAGCAGTAGGAAAATATATTTTAGTTAAAGAAGTTCAAGAATCTCATAAAAGCCAAGGGGGGTTGCTTCTAACGTCTAAGGATACTGTTGGAATGATGTATCGTAAAGGAGAGGTTACTTCGTTTGGACAAGGAGTTACTTATTTGAAGGAAGGGGATAACATTTACTATAATAAGTTAACGACTCACGAAGTTAGAATCGGTGAGGATTTGTATACTGTTGTCCAAGACAAGGACGTGGTAGTAGTTCTGTAAAATTACATATCTTTGCGGTATGTCGAAGTTAAGTCGTACTGCAAGGTTTTATCGTAAGAATAAAAAAGCTCGTGAAAAAAGAAACGAGTATCAAAAAGAATACAATAAAAAACTTAGTCAGGTAAAGAGAAGGGTATTTGACAATAAGAAAAACCGAGAGTTTGGAACTTATGGCAATTATGATGGCAAGGATGTTTCTCATAAGGGAAATAAAATTGTTTTAGAAAGAGCCAGTAAGAATAGAGGAAGTAAAACAGCCACTGCTGGAGACGTAAGAGCTAGAGGGAAAAAAGGAAAAGGTAGAAAAAATAAAGGAAATAAAGGAGGTAAATAACATGTCAAAATTAGATAAAGGAAAAAGAGAGGAAAGAAAAAAAAGAAGAAGAATGAAAAAGATTAATAAAGCTAATAAAAAAATCGAGAAAGCTTCTCCCGATATTAGTAATCCTGATTTAGAATCTTTGATGAAAATAAAAATTAACAATTTGTAATGCCAAAAGACGCTTGTTATAGAAAGATTATGAAAAGTTACGGCAAGTGGTCAGCTCGTGCCGCTCAAGCCACTGCTAAATGTCGTAAAGCAAAAGGAAAGGTAAAGAAGAGCAAGGCTGGATCTAACTTAAAGAGATGGGACAAAGAGAAATGGGTAGACACTAGAACAGGCAAAGCGTGTGGCTCTGGAGGAAAAAACGAATATTGTAGACCAACTAAAAGAGTTTCATCAAAGACTCCTAAAACAAAAGGAGAAATGAGTAAATCTGAGTTAAGTAGAAAAAAAGCAGAAAAGAAAAGAGTAGGAATGAGAGGCGCTGGAGGTAGAAAAGTAAAACCAGTTAAAAGAAGATAAATGAATAAAAATAAACTAAAGCAAATATCTAAAGAGTTAAAAAAAGCTTCTGCTATGCACAAAGCTCAAGCTAATAAAATAGATAAAATGTTAACGGGTTTAAAACCAAAAGTAAAGAAAAATGAAAAAAAAGTTAAGCGCAAAGCAAGCTAAACTAGCTAAGATGGCTCCTCCATACAACAAGATAACAGGAGCTGATTTTAAAGCTTTGAAAAAAAGTAAAATGAGAAAGAAGTAATGGATAGGATAATGTTAGCTATGTGTGTTATATTGTTTTTTGCTTCGGCATTATTTGTGGATTACATAGATGAATTAAGAAAACAAAATAAAAATGGCAAAAAGAGTAAATAAATCTTCAATGGCTTGCAATAAGCCCAGACCATCCACAAGACCAGGTAAGAAAAAAATGGTTAAAGGATGTGAGGGTGGCAAGGAGAAGATTATTCACTTTGGAGCAAAAGGCTACGGTCACAACTACTCTACTGCCGCACGTAAAAGTTTTAAAGCCCGCCACAGGTGTTCTTCAGCTAAGTCGAAGTTGACAGCTCGGTATTGGGCTTGTAAGAACCTGTGGGCTGGCAAAGGAGGATCTACTAAGAGTTCTCCAAAAAGTAGAAGAGGAAAATATTAGTTATATTTGTAAAAAGATTAAAAATGCCTACAGTAAAACATAAATGTCCGGATACTGGAAAAATGAAAGAAAGAAAGTTTGCTTATAACGCAGTAGGAAAAGCACAAGCAACAGAGTTTGCTAAACTTATGAATGGCAAAATAAAAATGAATCCAGGATACGGAACAGAAAAAGACAGTTATTAAAAAAACAATTATGAAACAAGGATACAACTCACGATTAGACGAATCATTAGGAAACAAGCACAAAGGAAAGCATAAGCAATCTATGAAAGCTAGAAGAGATGAGTCTAAAGCAATGTCTAAAAAAGACTACGGACACGCTTATGGTGGAGATCACGGTATGAAGTATGAAAATGCTGGAAGCCATATTTCTTCTATGATTAAAAAGTGAAAAAACTCAGTACTTCAGATAGAGCTATTTTTAACAAGCCTTATTGGAAAGCTTTGAATTTTGATTCACTTATGGGTAGACCATTAAGGACTAAAAAAAGAAGACGTGGAAAAAATAAAAGAATTAGTTAATTCATCCCTCACTAAATGTGTGGTTAGTATGTGTATAGGATCTTTACTACTAATGGAAAAAGACGTACTATATGCAGGTGTTGCTTTTGGAGTAGGTATTAGAGAATTTTTCTTAGCTTTTAAGTAGGCTCACTTCTATTTATTTTTTTCATTGCGTTAAAATACTTATATTCTGAGTTTCTTGGATGTTTGTAAATAGGACTTCTCCTACTTTCTGGAAACTTTTCTTCTTCTAATAACAACCTATATACTCTGCCCATGGCTATTTTGCCTTTGTGAGTAAGCTCATATATAGCTACTGATCTACCGTAGTTACTTCTCCACTGCTTAATCCAACCTTCTTTTTTAAGCCTTACAAATCTTTCTACATCCCAAGACAATATGGTTTCGTACCAGGTAAAATCTTGTTTAGTAAAACGACCTTCGCTATGCAAGAAAAGAAGCATTTCTAAATCTTGTTGGGATAAGCCATATTGTTTTTTTATTAAGTATCTAACGACTCTCCAGTGCTTTAAAAAATCGTGTTTCATTTAAGTATGATTTTATTCTTATCTTTGCAATGTAAGTAAATTTCATTAGAATGAAAAAAGAAAAATCAAAGGGTTTGGGAGATACAATCCACAAGTTCACTACCGCTACCGGAATATCAAAAATGTTTGAAGGAAAGGCTTGTGGTTGTCAGCAGAGACGAAAAAAATTAAATGAGATTCTACCTTACAACAACAATAACGAAACTACATAAAAAATGGCGTACCAAAAATTACAAACATATCAAGCAATAAAAGTTATTCCTGACAATAACATTACTATTCCGTTACCAAACGAAGTTGCAAGCGGATCCACTACACTGGGTACTGCCAATAAATTAACTGATTCAACTGCTAAGTTTAAAACAACCGTAGCTGTTGGAGATATAATTTATTCAGGCACAGGAGCTGTTCGTGATGCCATTACTACAGTAACAGCTGTTGACAGTGACACGGTTTTAACTGTAGCTACTGGAGTGGCTAATTCAAAAAATTACAACATATATTCTCAAGGATTAAACGAGGGTTGTTTATTATATATTGGAAGCGATGGAAATGTAGTAGTTGAAACTGTTGCAGGAAATGAAGTTACATTTACGGGTATAGTAGCTGGGACATTTATGCCAGTTCAGGTTTTAAAAGTAAAAACAAATACTACAGCAACGGATATATTAGCAATGTGGTAGAATGAGCGCAGGAATAGGAGTAGGAATAAGTAGTGTATTTAAGTCAAGACCAGCTGGCGGACCAGGTGTAGTGTTGGAATATGCTGCTTCAGATTATTGTAGTGATCACACTCCGAACCCTATAACCCCTACCTTAGTAACTCCTTCTGGAGGTACTTTTAGCTTTTCTATAGTTTCTGGAGGTCCAACATTTGGATTTGTTCCAGCGAATGGAACAGTTAACATACAAGCATCTGATCCAGGAAGTTATATAATAACTTATACTGTTGGTAGTCAAAGTGCTAATTTTCCTATAAATATTGGAGCTGCTATTGATACAACTATAACCGGTGACTCTGCTACCTGTGTTGGAGTTACTCCATCCCCTGCTAACTTAACAGCTGTTTCTGGTTATTCTAATTATGAATGGTTTAAAGATAATGTTTCAGTTCAAAATGGAGCTAGCAATACTTATACCCCAGCATTTAATGTTGCGGGTAGTTTTGTTTATAAAGTAACTATAACTGATAATTCTTTAAGCACAGCCTGTACAGATACTTCTAGTAACTTTACATTTACTGTAAATGCTATTCCAACAATATCTATATCTACACCAGGTGGAGCTGAAGGTTTCTGTGCTGGAAGTAACATAGTTATAACAGCAAGTCCTTCTAGTGGAACTTTTGCTTGGTATAAAGATGGGACAGTTATAAGTGGTGCTACTAGCTATCAATATACAGCATCTACAGCTGGAGAATATAAAGCTACTGTAACAGATGCTAATGGATGCACATCTGCGTTATCTAATGGTATAGACTTAGAGCAATTTGCTTCACCTTCAGTTACAATATCAACTGTACCTGGAACTACAATATGTACAGGTGATACAGCTACATTAACTGCTAATGCTTCTGGTGGTACTGGTGGTTTTACTTATGCTTGGAATACAAGTCCAGTACAAACTACCCCAGCTATAGATGTAACTGCTTCTGGAACTTATACAGTTACAGTAACAGATTCTAATGGTTGTACCGCTACAGCTTCTCAAGCAATAACAGTTTCAACTGCTGCAACTACAATAGCTAGTATTAATAATGATGCTGCTATGACATTTAACGGAACGGATACTTATTTAGGTGTAAACAACTATGTTTTTGGAGGTTTAACAGAATTAACTATATCTTTTTGGTACAACTTAAACACTATATCTGGAGATCAAGCTATAGTTGCTAAATGGACAGAAGTTGCTGGTGGTGGTGGTGGTATTATTTTATATCACGATGACCCTGATGGTTGGAGGTTTTTAGTAAGAACAGAAGCAAGTACTCCAACCATTCAATCAACATTTGTTGCTACTCCTAATACTTGGCAGCATATAGCCGTTACTTGGAAATCTGGAGACAAGGTAAGAATGTACCTAAATGGTGCTAATGTACAAGAGTCTCCTATAAGCTTTAATGGAACTACTACCACTGTAAGTGATTTTAATATAGGTAGAGATGCTTTAACGGGTATTGATACTAGATATTTAAATGGTAAACTTGATGAATTAGCAGTTTGGAACTCGGCATTAAGTTCTTGTGATGTTAAAGGTATATATGATGCTACAACTACAGTTGCTGGTCAGCCTAAGTCAGCGAATTTATTAGATGCAAATACAACAATACCAGCTCCAGTATATTGGAACAGAATGGGAGATAGTTAAATTATAGAATATGTCAGCAAAATATAAAAGTCCAAGTTTTTTATTACCTAACGAGTTAAATACCTCAGCTAACACAGCTAACAATACTGGTATTAATAGTTTGTATTCTATGGATTTTAACGCGACAAATGAATCTATAATTGTTTCTTCTAATGACGCGTTTAATTTTGGAACAGGTGATTTTACTTTATCAGCTTGGATAAAAGTTGATTCTTTTGGTTCTAGTTATTATCCTTACATATTAGATTTTAGGTCAAGTGGTACAGCTAATGAAAATGCTGTTGCTTTTTATTTAGACCCTAATGGAATTTTACAAGTTTGGATTAGTAGTTCTTTAAAAATTGGTAGTTCTGGAACTGCTTTAGTTGCAAATACTTGGTATAATGTTATTTTAAAAAGAGAAAGCGGTACTTTATCAACCCATATAAATGGCGGTTCTGCTGACCAAACAGCAAGTTATGCAGGTGATATGAATACTACACCTCCTCTAACAATAGGAGCAAGAGCTGGAAACACACAAGCAATAAACGGACAAATAGATGAAGTAGCTATATTTAACAGAGCTTTAAATACCACAGAGATAGCTGCATTATATGATGGTACAGGATCTAATATAAGACCATCTAACTTAATGGCTGCAAGTTTAAACCCTGTAGCTTATTATCCACTAGGTGAACAAGCGCAGAACTCTGGTTATCTTTCAGCTTCAGGAAATGAATGGCAATTTCCAAATGGTGTATTGCAAGATTACGTAATGGATTTTGATGGAACAGATGATTTTATAGATACTGGTGTAAAACCTAGAGACTTAATACCAAGTGGCGCTGCTTTTACTATATCAGCCTGGTTAAAAAGTTCTGTAACAGGTTCTCAATATGTATTAGGAGTTTATAATTTTAATTCTGGACCTAACCCTACAAACCCAAGAGAGAGATTTTTCTTTACGGTTGCAAGTAATCAAATAGTAATAGGATTAGGAGATGGTTCATCAGGTATTTCAGCAACTATTCCAACAAGCCAATGGTACAATGTTATAGTCACCTTTGACGGAAGTTCTACTGTACAAGCTTACATAAATGGTAGTTCTCAAGGTACATCAAGTATTGCAGATACTAATTGGAACACTACAAATTTAACTGTACTTATCGGAGCTTACAATGATAATAGATATGGTGCATCTGGGTTTTTTAATGGTGAAATTTCTAATGTAGCAATATGGAATACAGCAATTACAGACTCTGCTCAAATAGCTAGCATCTATAATAATGGCTCTCCTCAAACAACTTATACAGTTACCCCACAAAACTGGTGGAAACTAAATGCAACTTCAGTTTATACACCTAGTGCACCTAATTATACAACGGCAGTTCAATTTGATGCCACTCCATCAGCTGGAACAGCTATTACTTGGAATAGTATAGATTTTTCTAGCAGCTTTACAATGTCAGGTTGGTTTAACGCTATAGATACCGGTGACAGAGTTATGTTTATAAGAAATTATTCTGGAAGTGGGTTTGTAGTATATGTAAATACTAATTATATAACAGTTCGCTTAGGCGCTAACTTTGGTTATTTAATTTTAGCAGGCGGAACAGGAACCACTGGTACTGTAAATGAAGGATTTAATCACATTATTTTCCAAAGAGATTATAACTCAGAATTTAAAGTATATTTAAACGGGCAACCTCTCGCAATGACAACACCCGCTAGTGGATCGTTAACTCAAGATATGACAGGTAATTTAATTTCTGGAGCTAACAATACTAGCAATAAATATACTGGACAAATGTCTAACGCGGCAGTATATAATTCTTTTTTAAGCTCTTCTCAAATATCAACATTATTTAACTTTGGTACTCCAGAAACAAATATAAGTTTCACTCCTAGCCACTGGTGGAAATTAAACAATATAAGCAACACTTCTAGTTCAGATGGTCTTTTTGATAATGGATCAGGAAGTACTAATGGAACTTGGAATAACATTGGCTCTAACGTTAACACTTCTGTTGCTACTATCCCATCTTGGAAAATACCAAGTGCATTACCTATTACAACGCCTAATTATACAACAGCTTTAGATTTTATTGATGATGCAGATAATGATTATATTAATTTTGGCAATGATAGTTCTTTAAATATATCTACTTCAAGTTACTCTATTTCTTTTTGGATAAAAACTAATGACTCAGGAATTACAGTTATAAGTCAAAAAGCAAAT
>Ga0181394_1001348_pt1 | contig 10769 bp, 7 predicted proteins | sample 17SPOviralmetaG_FD_130123 | JGI IMG/M metagenome (GOLD analysis project Ga0181394, IMG submission 130123) | Marine viral communities from the oligotrophic San Pedro Time Series (SPOT) site, San Pedro Channel, CA, USA - 17 SPOT_SRF_2010-11-23 | ecosystem: Environmental > Aquatic > Marine > Strait...
AAGATGTATTGACTACAAAAACACCTTCTGAGATTGCTGCAGCTCTACCAATACCCGGTGGATTTAAAAATATAGTTGGAGACATAGAAACTTTTGCAGAAGACATTGAAGGTAATATGGAAAAATTAGAAAAATTTGTTGAAGACAATAAACAGGTGGTAGAAAATGCACAACAAATTAATGACGCTATAAATACAGGTGATAGAAAATCTTTATTAAATGTATTAGAAAATGTATCAGAAGATGACCGAAAAAAAATACCAGGATTTAGTAATGCCTTGTCTATCGCACAAGATAAAAGTATTGGTGGTAAAGATATAGAAAGAGCACAAGAAAATGGAGTATTCTCTGCTATTGAAGGTTATTTGGCAGAAGCTAGTACAGGTAAAGATGATTTAAAAACTATGAAATCATTTGGAAAAATTTTAAAATTAACAAAGCAGGAGTAACAATGAATAAAAATAAGTTAAAAAATATAATTGAATTAGTTGTCCGTAGAGAAGTTAAAAAACAGCTAAGTGAGATATTTATTAATGAAGAAGCTGAAATCAGTTTAGCAGAAACGATTTCTAAACCTATACCTAAAAAGGTTGTCAAGAAAACTAAAAAACAATATTCAAAAAACACAGCGTTAAATGAAGTATTGAACCAAACCAAACCATTAGGAGCATCAGAAACTGATGAGTATCCAAGTTTGGGTGGTGGAGTATTAGGTAGTGATAATATGGCAGAAGTATTAGGATACGGAGACTTAGGTGGGGGTCAAAATAAAGAAGTGGCACGAGAAATGGCAGCAGTAGATACAATCAAGAAACAAGGAGTTTCAGTAGACGCAGTTCCAGAAGGTGTTCAAAATGCACTAACTCGTGATTATTCTGGATTGATGAAAGCAATAAACAAAAAGAAAGAAACCTTTAGACCATAATAAATGAATAGAGACGCATACACAAACGCTGTAAAAGCAATAAATAATGATGACGATAGATATGTTGGAATTGCATTTCCACTTGGATTTAACGTTGAAGGTAGATTATTTAATCAGACGAAAACTGTATTGGAACAAGCAAAGTCCAATCTACGAAATCTACTACTCACTACAAAGGGTGAAAGAGTTGGCCAACCGGAATTTGGTTGCAATCTTATTGATATTTTATTTGACCAAAATATAGCTGATATATCAGGTAAAGTTGATGAGATTATTAGAGAAGCAGTTAGTCAACAATTATCTTACATTATAATAAACGATATATTTGTAGGTAGTGCAGTCGACGATTCAAATCAGTTGAATATTCAGCTAGAATTTTCAGTAGCATTACAACCTGACACATTTGATTCGCTATTGTTACAATTTAATATGGGCGCTGAATACTAAGAGTTGGAGAATATAAATGGCAAAAGAAATAGATTACGGAACAAGTAAAAAAATAGTAAAAAAAGATGTTAGTTATCTTGGTAGGGATTTTTCTGATATCAGACAAAATCTTATTGAGTTTGCTAAAACTTACTTTCCTAATTCATATAATGATTTTAATGAAGCATCACCAGGTATGATGTTTATTGAAATGGCAGCGTATGTTGGAGATGTGTTGAACTACTATGTTGATAATCAATTTAGAGAAACAATGTTACAACACGCAGAAGAAAAAAAGAACATATTGGCAATCGCACAATCCTATGGATATAAGCCAAATTTAGCAACACCTTCAACCGTAGAATTAACCGTTGAGGTTGATGTTCCTGCAACTACAACTGGCACAGGAGCTTCTGCAGTTTCAAAACCAGATTTGACTTTTGCAGGTGTTTTAGAGGCAAATAGTAGTGTATTGGCAGGAAATGGTGTGGAGTTCAATTTATTAGACGCAGTAAACTTTAAAGTGTCGAGTTCATTAGACCCAATGGAAGTAGAAACCTTACAACCAGCTGCGGCCGGTCCACCTACTAATTTTAGATTACGAAAAAGAGTATTAGCTAAATCAGGTAAAAGAGCAGTTGAAACTTTTTCATTTACAAGTGCTAAAAAGTTTGATAAAGTAGTTTTGAAAAATGCAAAACCAACCGAAGTTATTTCAGTAACTGATAGTAGTAACAACAAATATTATGAAGTTCCATTTTTAGCACAAGATACCGTATTTGATAGTGTTGAAAATACTTCACTAAATGACCCGAGTTTATCAACATATCAAAATGATACACCTTACTTACTAAAATTAATCAAGACAGCCAGAAGATTTACAACATATGTTCGTGAAGATGATAGAATGGAACTGAAGTTTGGAGCAGGTGTTAGTGATAACGCAGATGAGGATTTAATTCCAAATCCAGACAATGTTGGTTCAGCATTAGGTTTCGGTGTTTCCAAATTAGATGAGGCATTCGACCCAAGTAATTTTTTAAAAACACAAACATTTGGATTGGCACCAAGCAACACAACACTTACTGTTGAATATACTTATGGTGGTGCGATTGAACACAATGTTCCTTCAAACGATATTACGAGATTCAATAGATTAACCTATACATTAGATAAAACTAATTTAAATCAAGCCAATGCAACAACATCAGAACAAAGTTTAAGAGTATTTAACGACTTACCTTCTTCTGGTGGTTCAAGTGGAGAGAACATTATAGAAATTAAACAAAATGCTGCAGGATACTTTAATGCACAAAATAGAGCAGTAACAAGACAAGATTATATTACAAGATGTTACAATTTACCACAAAAGTTCGGTAATATAGCAAAAGCATATATTGTTCAAGATGAACAATTAGAAGCAGGACAATTAGAAGTTATTGATGGAAAAGTAAGACAAGTCAAAAATGATAATGTAATACCGAACCCATTAGCATTAAACTTATATTGTTTAGGATACGACACTAATAGAAAACTCGTAGCACTAAATACAGCAGTCAAAAGAAATTTAAAAACATACCTTTCACAATATAGAATATTAACAGACGCTATCAATATTAAAGACGGATATGTTATTAATGTTGGAGTAAGGTTTGCAATTACCACTAAACGAGGAACGAATGCAAATGTTGTACTAAGACAGTCAATAGCAAGAGTTAGAGAATTTTTCAGAGTTGAAAGATGGCAAATTAACCAACCAATTATATTGAGTGATTTAGCATATCAGATTTCATTAGTTGACGGAGTAGTATCAGTAGTTCCACCAAAAGATAATAATCCAAACAACGATTTAATTGTTATTGAAAACAAACACTTAGTTTCAGGTGGATATAGTGGTAATGTTTATGATTTACAAGCAGCGACAAGAGACGGAGTTATATATCCATCAATGGACCCAGCGATATTTGAAATCAAATACCCCAATACAGACATTGAGGGTAGAGTAGTAGGAGATATGTAATGCATTATTTTGAATTTGGAAAAAGAGACGCAACAATTTATTCAGGTGGAACAACAAGTTCCATTAATACTGGCCAAGACGAAGTATTAGAAATTAACAAAGTAGTTAGTGATGACGGAACAATTGCAAATGTATCAAGAGTATTGATTGATTTTGATTATAGTTATATTTCAGAATCAATACAAAACAATAGAATACCTTCCACGGCAAAATATTATTTAAATTTATTTGACGCAACATCAGAAGAAGTTGAAGCAGAACAAAACATATTTGCCTATATGGTTAGTGGTAGTGATTGGAAACAAGGTTCAGGGAAACTTGACCATAATCCAGTAACTCAAAATGGGGTAAGTTATCAATACAGAGACCACGAAAATGAAACACCTTGGGTATCCACTTCAACATTAACTGACGGTGGTTCTTGGTGGACAGGTAGTCAAGGTGGACAATATAAAGTTAGTTCATCTTATCAACTAACTTTCGACAAAAAGGATTTAAGAATTGATGTAACTGACTTAGTTAAAAATCATCTTTATTCAAGTTCTGCATTTCCAAACAGAGGTTTTTTAGTTAAGAGAGAATCGTTATACACAGGTTCAAGAGACTTTTCATTTAACCCTAATAGTGATACAACAAAAGATGAAAGTAGCACAACTCGTTTGGGTAACTTACAATACTTTTCAAGAGAAACACATACAATCTATCCACCTAAGTTGGAAGTTATGTGGGACGATAGTTCTTGGTCAACAGGAAGTTTATCACCATTAGTATCAACAGATTTAGAAAGATTAAAAGTTTACTTTCAAAATTTAAGAACAGAATATAAAGAGGGTAGCAAAGTTAAATTAAGAGTAGTTGGTAGAGAATTATATCCAACAACTACTTTTGCTGCGACACCAGCCGAGTTAACAATTAAGTATTTACCAAGTGCTTCTGCTTTCTACTCAGTTAAAGACGCAGAAACAGAAGAAACTATAATTCCATTTGGAACAGGTTCTAAAATTAGTTGTGATTCAACAAGTAATTACTTTAATTTATGGATGAATGGATTACAAGCAGAAAGAAATTATCGTCTTTGTGTTAAAGTAGTTAGTGGTAGTGGAACAACAGATGAGCAAGAAAACTACTATGATGATGAATATGAATTTAGAGTAGTGAGGTAGTAAAATGCCATATTCACTTGAAGAAGCAAAACTTAAATCTGACTTTTATAGAAATCAACTTGATAGTGATTTAATAGAATTTGAAAACAGAATCAGAGATTTAAAAGCCAAACAACAAATATCAGGTTCAGCTGATGCCAATAAACCACTACGAGGCGAAGACGGAAAATTAATTTCTTTTCAAAGCACTACAAATGTATCATCTTCAGCAGAAACAGATTTAGAAAATGTCAGAATACCAAATGAACAACAATTTTTTACAGGTGAATTAGACAATTCCTTTACATATTATTTTCAGCCAGAACAAGATGATAATGGTGATACTGGTGAAGATGAAACCGAAGATGAACAAAACACACAAGTTGAATTTCAAGCAACCAATAGAGATTACTTGATACAACTTGTAAATGTATATTTTGATGAAAGTTATACACCACTTATGTCAATCGAGTTACTACATAACAAAATATTAGACTTCTTTAAACAAGAGGCAAACCAAGGTGGAAAGAACGCTGATGGTTGGGAAGCATTTAGACTCAATAAAAAAAGAAAAGTTGTAAATTGGAAACTAAAACTAAAGAGTAAAATCTTTGGTAAAAGTAGTAGATATAGTAGAGCCAAAAGAGATTTAAAGAATTTTACATATGATGAAGTAATTGAAAATCATATATACAGAATAAGACGTGGACAAGAAATATGGTTACAATTAGGATTTCCATACGTTACTGACAAAACCAAGAAAGACGCAAACGAGTAATGAGAGAATACGGATTTACACAAGCAGAAAGAAATACATACTTTGACCAACAAAGAGTGTATAGTAGTTTCGGTAGAGATACTTTAAATGACTTTATTGTTCTTCACGTTTATTCACCAGACTCTATATCAGCAGACAGTGCTAATTTATTGGGAACAAAAATTTTATCATTGGGTGAAGTAGAATTTGAAAATGGTGGTAATTTTATAGATGTTAATGTTGGTCAACACCTTAGAGATATGGGATTATCTGAAGGAGAATATAAAGTAGTTTACAAATTTTTGAGAAGATTAGCTGGTAGAGAAAGAACAATACTCGTAGACGGAAATGGGCAAGTTTGGACAGGTGATTATAAAGTAAAAATTATTGATAATGTAAGAAGATACTACACCAAAATGTCAGGTGACAAAACATCAGGCACAGATAAAGTTCAAGAAGTTGAACTTTTTCCAAGAGATTTAAAATATATTTTAACAGAAACTTCTCCCGACAGAACGGAGATGAAAATTGAAATAGATGAAAAAGTTACAAACCAAGAATACAGAACTGACTTTAAAGAAATCAATCAATTGATAGAGTATAAACCACTTACTTTAAATGGCGCAGGAGCAATAAACTTTCATCAACAAGACCAGTATCTTTTAGAATTTGATATTGATGAAAAGGATAGAGGGTTTACTCAGAATATGGTTGGAGCAGAAATAATAATTCCAAATATGTATAAAATTACAGGTAATGAAGACACAGACAATGAAGACATTGTAGATACATTTGAAGAAGAATTTGGTGGAACTCTACAACAACAACTTAACTCTGGAGCCGCAACAGATTTCTTAGATTATACGGAAGCAGAATTAATTGAAATATTACTAAATGACCCCGACCCAAATGAAAGAGCATTAGCGGACGGAGCATTACAAGAACGAGCAAACGAGCAATACTAATGGCACAAGAAAAATTTATAGGAATAGAACCACAACAGACTCGAAATGTTGGTGGTGCTTCAACTAAAACTAAAGGTCAAACTAAAAATTCAGTTGCTGAAACAATTGCGCAGATTTCTCAACAAGTGGTAGAACAACCAGCACCGATAATTCAAGCAACAACAAAAACCGAACAACCACAACCCAACACTCAATTAGAATCACCACCTGAAATATTAGGTGATGTTGAGGATGTGAGAACAGAAACTGTTGATATATCACCAGATTTAAGTATACAGGTTGAATTGCCAGATACAGGTGTAGAGCCAGAATTCGCTGGAATAACCACTTCCGATTTATCAAAATTTGTTAGGTTCGACAATCGACCAAAACCAGACCTTACAGAATTAAAGGTAGAGATTAAAAAAAGTCCGTTAGATGAACAAGGTGGTGCTTTAGCACAAATAAAAGAATCAATTGAAATTAAAAAAACTAAGTCTTCAGATGAAAAATTGATAGAAGAATTACGAGAGCAAGCTCTTGATGTAATTAAAATTGGAACATATTCTAAACCAATTGAAAGTCAAGTAGTAAAGTATCCAGTTGAGCCACAACCATTGGCAGTTGTTGTTGACAATAGTGTCAGACAAACACTTGGCCAACAGATTGAAAACGCAAGAGGAGCCAATGGAGTAACTCAAGTTATTGGACCAAATGGTATTGTATTGGAAGAAATCAGTCCTGACGGGAAACTTGTCGTGGACCCAATTAAAGATGTTGGATTTGACCCATTAGACCCACCAGACGGCGTAAAAGCATTGAGAGAAGAATTTAGTCAATATGTTGAAAGTGGACAAGATGAAGCTTCTACATTTGATACTTCACTCGGTTTTCAATCAAGTGAGGAAACAAATAAACTATTAGAAAAAGATGGTTTAGAAAAATTAATTGCAGTCAATACAACCACCCAAGAGATTGAAACTGAAAGTGGTGTTGGTTCGTCTACAACAGCAAGAGAGAAAGTAACAACGGCAGCTGATGTAGCAGTAAAACTAAAAGCAAGAGACTATAAAGCAACCATTACAGAAGTATTAGATAGTAATCGTATTAGAGTTTCATTGTCATATAATGACGGAGTTAATTTGGTAAAACACGTTGGTGAAGATGGTATATCTAAAAAGTTTCCAAATTGGAAAGTAGTTTATAGAAAAAATAATTTAGAAAGATTTAAAACATATATGGTTAAAGATGACCAATATTGTTTAGTTACAAATGATGTATTGGGCGTTGATGGAAAATCGAGAATTGTAAAAACAAAACAACCACTTCGTGATAATGTTAGTCTACTTGATAGACTTTATTTTGTAGAAAAAAGGTTGCCAGATTACACCGACACCATTAGATTAGAACCTTTTGTTGAGCAAGAAAAAGAAGGAATCTATATGAGATTACCTAAATTTGAGTCGGAGTTAGCATATAATCCAACACTTGAATTTCAAGGAACTAATTACAAAAATCGTGATAACTTAGTTAGTAATGTAACAGATGATACAAATAGGATAGAGCAAAAAATATTATCACAAAGTTTATTGGATGTTCAACCGAACATTGATTATCAAAAAAGAACAACAGAATTTGATGAAATAGATGATACGGGTTTTGGAAACTTTGTAAACTTCTCAAATGCAGAGAGAAGAGTTAGTAATTTTAGAGAAAAACTAAAATTAATTGAAAGTCATAGTGCAGCAAGCGCATCACTATTGACGGTAACAAGTTCTATTTCACAAATACAATTTTTAGAAAAGAAAAGACAACGAGTAAAAAATTCTTTTGACCCATTCGAACATTATATGTATTACGAAAGTTCATCTTATGTGAGTTCATCAGCAGGACAATTCCACGATACATCTTGGCCTAAGTCTAATGCAACATCACCATACACACTATATTCTATAACAAGTTCGCAAGTTACAACTTGGTATGGCAATATGATTAAAAGTGCTTCAACCTACGACCAGAATAATATGAATTCGTTAAGAAATTCATTACCAGGACACGTTTCCAATGATGATAATAACAATGTATTTTTAGAATTTATGGATATGACTGGACAACAATTTGATGAAGTATGGACATATGTAAAATCCATAACTGATGTTAACAAACGAGTGGAAAGTTTATCTGAAGGTATTTCAAAAGATGTAGCAAGGGAATATGCAAAATCTCTTGGATTAGATTTTTATTCAGGTAACAACTTACTAAACTTACCAGAATACTTATTAGGTAATGATTCAAGTGGAACATCAGTATACGAGTCATCACAAGAAGCGGTAACTGAAGAAATATGGAAAAGAATATTAGCAAATTTACCTTTCTTTGTAAAGACAAAGGGAACAGAAAGAGCAATAAAAGGATTATTAAGTTGTTACGGAATACCAAGTTCAATTTTACGAGTTCGTGAGTATGGTGGACCAGATAAAGGAACAAGAGTAAGTTATGAAATCAAAAGAAAATTTACACGAGCCACAGACTTTAAGGCAGGACAATACATAAAATCAAATTGGAAAACAACAGCAGGAACATCAAGATATCCTGAAACCGTAGAGTTTAGATTTAGAAGTCCACATAGTGTTGGAACATCTGGCTCAATGGCAATATTACAAAAAGGAAGTGAGTGGGGGATTTCTTTACAAGACAATGGTTCAACAGATAATTATGGACATTTAAAGTTTACCATTAGTGGTTCCAAAGGAACACAATATATTACTTCATCACTACAACCATTTTATAATGACGAAATGTGGTCGGTAATGTTAACAAGAAAAGCAGGAGCTAATAGAACGGATGGAGCAACTCTTGGTGGACAACTTCCAAGTGATACGGCAAAAAGTCAAAGTGTTTATGAATTGACAACAAAGCAATATGATTCGACAAGAAATACAATATTATTTCAAGATAGTCAAAGTTTAACATCACACACCGCAAGTGCAGTAGCAGACCCAAACAATATATCTGGTAGTCAATTAAATGCAGCATTTACTTCAAGTGGTTTTGTATTCTTGGGTGGTAGTGGTAGTAGATTTGGAACACAATTTAGTGGTTCATTGATGGAATATCGTTTATGGTCAGAACCATTGAGCTCAAGTGTGTTTGATAATCACGTCAGAACACCTAAAGCATATAATGGTAATAGTTATTCATCATCATATGATAAATTATTTGTTCGTTATGAATTAAATGATAATAAAAGCTTACAAGCATTTCCTACATTATCTAATGTAGCACACATTCAAACATATGAAACAGGTTCCATTGGAGCAAGTATCAATGGATTTACAGGAAATTTTTCACGAACATTAGTTGACAAAGAACAATTAAGGGTACCGAATGTTGGTCCTAATCGTAGAAATGCAACCAAGATTAGAATTGAAGATACTACAATTACACAACCATTGTTGCCAGATAACAGAAAAGAAAAATCATCACAAGACTTTGCGCCAATCGATAGTAATAAAGTTGGTGTTTACTTTTCACCAGTTGATGTGGTAAATGAAGATATTGTTTATAGTATAGCAGATTTTAACTTTGATGATTACATAGGTGACCCAAGAGATGAATTTAAAGTTCAATACAAAGATTTAAGAGATTTAAGAAATGAATACTTTAAACGATATACCAATTCAAATAATTTTTGGGATTATATGAAACTCTTGTCTTATTATGATTCAAGTATATTTAAACAAGTAAAGTCATTACTTCCTGCGAGAGTAGATTCTCAAACTGGTGTTCTAATTGAACCAAATATATTAGAACGCTCCAAGCAAATAATTGGAGATAAGCCAGAAGTTGATAATCGTTATTATGAAAACGCAAACATATTTGAAGACGGAATTCAAGTGACAAGATTTATTAGTGGTTCACCAGATAATATAGTTCAAACATTTGGTAGTTATGATACTTACAATGGTGGAGTTAATCTAAATGACTTCTCATCAGGTTCAGATGCGTTGGGTGTATTAGGAGTTCCTTCATTAGTTCATTTGGGTAAATTAAATCCAAAACAAGAATTTGGAACTTTATATGCAACAGCTAGTGTTGAGATTGGTGGTATAAATGACCACTTTACACAAGCATTACAAACTAATGTATCGCACTCAAGAATAGCAGAACATAATGAAGAAAGAAATTTCTTTTACACAAGTGATGGTAATGCGTTAAGGTTGAGTGGTAGTTATCAATACTCTGCTTCAAGAGTTCAAAGTATGGCACACGATACGAGATTATTTAGAGCATTTTATCAAGGAACAATATTAACGAGAGATAACACAATTGATGGGAAAGAGCCGGTTGAAGTAACGATTGTAGCACCAACTACATTAGTAACAACAGATTCAGAACAAAGTAAACTGAGAACAGAATAAAACATATGGAAAATTTAACTTTCTTATATTTATTAATGATTAAGAATAGTTATATAATTTCCACAGGAGTAAAACAAAATGGGATTTTTAGATAATACGAGTATAACAGTAGACGCAATTTTGACCAAGAAAGG
>Ga0181394_1001349_pt1 | contig 10766 bp, 11 predicted proteins | sample 17SPOviralmetaG_FD_130123 | JGI IMG/M metagenome (GOLD analysis project Ga0181394, IMG submission 130123) | Marine viral communities from the oligotrophic San Pedro Time Series (SPOT) site, San Pedro Channel, CA, USA - 17 SPOT_SRF_2010-11-23 | ecosystem: Environmental > Aquatic > Marine > Strait...
ATTTAATTCGAGTGTATAGAAAACTACATTCTTACCTGCTTTAAGTGCATTAACACCAAGCGCTTGTAAGAACCAACTTTTTCCAATACCAGAAGGTGCGACTACAACACCTAGCTCACCTCCAGAAAGACCGCCATCCATTACTTCATCTATTGGCTCCCATCCAGAAGGCACACAAGTTCTGTTTACATCTTCTAATATTTTGTCAAATTCTTTTACATATTCTAAACCAATATCTCTGTGAGTTCCAGCGCGCATTGCATTATCTACAACTCGTTTTATCTCTTCATATTGGCCTAACTGCAGTAAGTCAACAGACTTAATAATTGCAGATTTTAGCATTTGATTTCTACAAAATGTTACTGTTTCATTTTTAACAAATTGTAAGTCTAATGCTTCAATACTTTTTGTTACTTCTCTTAACTCATCAACAACTGCATCTTTGAGCAAATCTGTTGTTATTTCATTTATCTTTACTTTTAGAGCTGCTAGTGTAGGAGTAACTTTATATTCGTAGTAATAATCTTTTATTGATTTTACCAACCACTGTTTTGCTTCCGTCCCCATTAGTTCTGGTTGCATCATATCGTAAATAGTAACAGCGAATGTAGCATCTGTCAACAGAGAAGTTATTATCTTAGTCTGAAAAACAGATCCGTATTTTGTTAAATCATCATTTATTGGCGGCATTATTTAGTATTAATTCTAATTGGTTGAAAGACTCCTGAAGCCATACATCAGGATTTCTAATTGCATGGTCTATAGTGTCTTCTAAAAACATTTTATGAATTTTATATTTTACAAGTCTTGAAGTTCCATCTCTAACTTGGTCTACAATAGATAACTTTGCATTGCCAGGAATGTCAACATCATGGAGCTGCATTAATCTGTAGTTTCTTATTAGTAGGTCTTTGTGTTCAAATAGTTGTGTAACATTTAAAAACTCATCTATATTAATTATTGCTTCATCAGTCAAAGATGGGTATTTTTTTCTTATTGTCTTTAAACCTAGACCCCTTACACCATTGATATTATCAGATTTGTCACCGTCTATTATTCTATAATAAATAAAGTTCTCAGCAAGTATCTCAAATTCTTCTTCGAGACGTTTTCTGTCATATAAAACTTTTTTCGTTGGTGACCAAACAGCGATTCTATCATTTACTATCTGATAGAAATCTTTGTCTGTACTCATGATTGTTATTCTTGAATTGTTCAGTACTTGCTTTGAAATATAAGCCATTGTGTCATCAGCTTCTATATTCTCCATTGTTATAACTGTAACCGGCAGACAGTCTAGATACTCAATTAAGCGCCTAAACTGTCTGCGCATGTTTTCAGATTCACTTTCATCAGTCAAACCTTCAACCCTGTTAGGTCTTTTCAAAGGTTTTCTTCCTGCTTTATATTCTGGGAATATTTTCTTTCTTCTTGCTGATCCACCTTTTCCATCGAAAGTTATGATAACTCTTGTTGGCATTATCGTTCTTACAGCCAAACCTACTGTTTGTAAGAATCCAACAATACCGCCTATGTGTTGTCCATCTGCATTAGTAGCTGGTGATGCGGCCCACGTCCTGATAAAATTGTTTAAGCCGTCAATTATCAGGACGTGTTCATTTAAGCCGCTTTCAGTAGAAACCTGCTTCCCGATATCAGATAATATTTCTCTGTATCTTTTACGCAAGGTCACCATCCACAACTTCGTCTGTAAACTCGACATCATCAATGCCTCGTTTATCTTCGTAAGTCAGAATGCTAGCTTCACAGATCTTATCATACAGATAGTCTTTAAGCCCTTCGTTTTCTGCGAGTTTCTCTTTGAAGTCCTTTGATAAGAACTTTATAGGTTTGCCGTCATAGTCAATTGTATACCAGGCACCTGCTGTTTGAGCAATTTTTAGATTCTTTAATTGCGTTAACCAGCCGCCTTCATCATCAATACCTCTATCAAAATACATTTCATAGTCTGAAATTCTTAATGGAGGACCAATTCTGTTTTTAACTATTTTTGCACGACATTTGTGTCCGATTACATTTCCTTCTTTATCTTTAATCATTCCCATATTTGATAATCTAATACGTGTTGAAGCGTGAAATGGCAAAGCCAAGCCACCACTCGTTGTGTATGGATCACCAAACATAACACCCATCTTCTGTCTTAATTGATTAGTAAACACTAAACTGATTTTATGCCTTCCAATCATTTGTGTAATCTTTCTCATAGCCTTGGAGATAATAATCGCTTTTGAAGTAGCCCATCCGTCTTTATCATAATCAGACGACATTTCAACCTTAGTAGAAGCAGCTGCAAGACTGTCAACAAGTATAGTTATATGTTTGTCTTTGCTAGATTCTCTTACTTTAGTTACAATGTCTTCAATACCTTGAAATATATCTTCAACAGTTTCCATGTGAAGATACAGGATATTTTTTGTATCAGCGCCTATTGCATCTAAAAACTCCTTGCTAACTGAAGTTTCTGTATCAATATAGATTCCAATACCACCTTTTTTCTGTGTCTCGGCAAGAATATGTGCACCAAGCAATGATTTTCCGGAAGCCTGGAGACCATTAATCTCTGTTATTCTTCCCACTGCTATTCCACCATTCGGTCTGTTTGATATTGCCAAGTCTAATAAAGATGATCCTGTAGATATAAAGTCCTTTATGTCTGTTGGTGTATCGTCGGAACCGTCTAAGAAAAAAGCAACTTTTTGTCCTTTAATCTTAGAGTTTAGACTCTCTGCTAGCTCGCTAGCAAGGACATCACGTCTCTCGCTCATAACTTTCTCCTACTTTTTATGAATTAAATAGATCGTCAAAAGCAGCTGATACGTCTTCTACTGCAGCTGGTTTAGCATTTTTTGCAGGATCAGTGACTTCTACTTCATCATCACCTTCCTGGCTTAACCAACCTTCAAGAGCCTTTTGAAGATCATCATATTCCATCTCTCTATAGATGTCTGTGATATTCTTCTGAGTATCTTTTATAGTACTTAGTATGTCAGCATTTTCTGTCATTGGGGTTTGATTCGGTTTAACACGAATCGTAGTCATTGGAAAAGAACGTCCTGTCTCTTCACTTGTCTTGAACTCTACAACAATATCACGACCGTTTACAGGGTCTGTAATATCACCATAGTCAGGATCAGCGATTACAGAAAGTAGTTCTTGATAGACCATTTTACCGAAGCCCCAGAATTTTACGCCTTCATTCTCTTCACCTCTTACGATGACAGGTGCAAAAGTACGCATCTTAGCTTCGATCTTTTTACCTAGCTTATAGTCTTCTTTATTACCAGAAGTTTTAAGCTTAGTAGCAAACTCCTCAATTGGGTCTGGTCTTCCAAATGAGATAGGTGAAAGATAGTTCTTTTCGCCCATGTCATAATGAAAATACAACTCAATAAACGGATTGTCCTTATTAAATTTGTAAGGGACAATTCTTACTTGAGTTTTACCAGGTGAGGGTTTCCAAAGATTCGATGTTCTTTGGTTTGATGTTTGTAGTTCAGATAACCTTGATTTTATTACAGATAAATCCATTATCATTACTCCTTAGTTTATTTGTTATTAGTTAATCCTTTAATATATATAAAGCTAAAATATCAAAAGTTAGTTTTATATATATTTTTTTAATTTATTTTTTATTTTTTGTTTGTTTTTTTAGTTTGTTTTTTATTAGAAGCTTCCTCTTCAGAAAAGACTGTCTTCTTTAAAAAATCTTCTTTTGTCTTTTTAAAAGAGCCCTTTTTAGGCGGCCATTCAAATTTTGGTGTCTTCATTTCTTTCTCCTAAATGTCTTTTTAATATAGTCTATTATGTCGTGCTCCGGTTTCCATCCTAAAATCTCCTGAGCTTTTGTATCAACGTTTAATGTTTCTCTCATTTCGCCAGGATAGGCTGGTAAATATTCTACATCCATCTCTCCGAATGCATCTACTAATTCATTTATAGAATAATTCACTCCTCTTCCTAACTCGAATGTCTCACCGCTCACTTCAGCAGGGAGATCTTCACATAGCTTGTAACCGCATCTTATCAGTCCTTGCACGATATCTTGAACATGTGTAAAGTCTCTTCTCTGTTCTCCGTCACCTGTAACAGTGAGTGTCTGATTATTCTTCCACTGTCTTTCAAAAATTCCTAGCACGTTACAATAGTCTCCTTCAGTAGCTTGATGTGGACCGTAAACATTATAAAATCTGCATATAGCAACGCGTTGGTTGAACACTTTATAATATAAGTTACATATTTGTTCACCTTGCCATTTTGTAAATGTGTACGGATTTGCATGTAAGTCACCGTGTGCAGAAGAAGATCCCGCATACACAACTGGTATATTTTTTCTTCTAGCATATTCTAAAATATTTTGCGTTCCTAACACATTCGCTTCAAATGATGCTTGTGGATCTTTAAACGAAGGCTGTATTCTTGCACGTGCACCAATATGAAAAATTAAGTCGGCATCTTCTAAAAATTCATTATAAGCTTTTACTTCTGAAATATCTGCGTTATAATAAATACATCCAGACTGTTCATTTAATTTTGTGCCTGTATTGTAATTGTCTATCGATACAACTTGATTATGTTCATTTTTTATTAATTCTTTTATTAAATTTGTGCCTATGAATCCTGCACCTCCTGTAACAATTATTCTCATTTTAACCCCTTATACGTTTATAATTTTGTATAATTTTGTCCTCACCATGTTTAGCCCTTGATCATTTGTCAGTAATAGACTATTTTGGTATTGTGGCCAATCAAGAGAGAACCTCTTATCCAGCACACCATTGTTGTCTTTTCTTATTGCTTCATTTAAAGCATTAATTGTGTACAGTGTATTTGTTTCTTTCTTTCTGTGTATTGCCATAGTCTTTGAGTTTTGCACGAAGTCTTCTGTTTTTTCAACATTGTATGTGCATATTAAAGAGTCATTTTGCTCTAAGCTCTCAAATACATAAATCTTATCAAATACTATTGAAGTACCTAATTTAATTAATTCTATACTGTCATCCAAGTCTCTCTTAGAACAGAATGTGCATAATAATTGTGTTTTCATTATATTAAATCCTTTAGGCGTGGATCTGTGTCTTCTGGTAATTCAGTAAACCATCGAACATCTTCATGTTCTAAACTTTTAACTGGTATAACAGCCAACTTCATATTACATTCATAGATGTGGAAATTTCCACCTCTAGAATTTTTTAATGTGGCCTTGAGATTAAGAGGCTCATTTATATGACAGCCTTCTTTTTTTACTAATATAGAAGTTTCTTCAATTGTCTCTCTGCAAGCAGCATCAATAGGACTTTCACCGAGCTCCACTTTACCCTTTGGAATACCCCATTTCTCTGTATCTTTGCATAATACAACACCTGCAACTGGATCTCTTAAAATTACACCAGCTGTATCAACAACTTTTTCTTCCATCAATATGTCCTTTAACTTTATCACTTAATAAATCTTTGTTTTTCTTTATCATAATCAGCGTGCACTAGTTTACCTGCATAAACTGCTGTTGGCTGTTGCAGCTTGAAGTCTTTTGAAAACTTGAAGCCAGGGTTCATTACAAAATACATTAAAGATGCACTCTCAACTCCGTCACTTATTTCTAATTCTGCATCTCTAGACTTAAATGTTTTTAAGTTTACGTTTCCAAATTCTTGAGAGTCTAAATCACTATTATAAATTTTCTCTAATAGCAAACCGCCTCTACAATATCCTGCTAATCCTGCAACATACATTGCCCTTTCATCAGGTGTTAAGTTTCTTAACTTTCCTTTTGATTCCCAAAGTGTTACAGTTTCTTCTGCCCATTCTTCAGGTGTCTTTCCTTTTCTTGTTTTAATTTCTTCACCATCTTGTAAGATTCCTTTGCTTCTAGCCCAGGCTTCTATTTCTTTATTACTTTTATCGCCTTCTTTAACAGTATCAAGTGTCATACCGCCACCTGTTGAAAAGAAATCATTGTGATTTTTAATTATCTGTAGTAGCTTTTCTTGTGTTTCACCATCTTTGAATTTTGATTGTCTTATTTTTTCTTCACCACCACTTGGTGCGCCGCCTTTCATTTTTACACTAACACCGCCTTCTTTTGTTAAATTGATAATAGACTGTGGTGCAATATTATCTATGTCATCGGGTGGGAATGATATTAAATCAGAAACTTTAAATGTTTCTCCTGCTGGTAGTTTTGTAGGTACGCCTCTTTTATTTAAGACAAGATAAACTATAGATTCTGTAAGATCTGCTGCGCCTTTTCTTATTGTTGGCACTTGATCCATATCATTAATAATTTTTAGTGCAGCTTTTTCATATTCTTCAGGATCTTCTATTTTACTTAGTTTATCGAATTGATCGATTATTGATTGTTCTTCTGGCTTTATGTTGGAACCTAAAGACTCTTTGATAAATTTTGAAATCTCTAATGGGTATTCTTTACATACCTTGTCTCTGCCTTCTTTTGTAGATTCATCAGCACCTTCGATTGTCTCTACAAATTCTATAGAATCTGACTGTTTAATTTTGTCTATAAAAGCATTTTTTCTTTCTGCAGATGCTCGTTCTCTACCACTCATATTGCTAGTAATATTAGCCTTTGTAAGTGTCGTCTTGCCTACTGTCACAGAATCTTCTGTGCTAGAAACAGTTTCTTTTCTAACCCTGTTATTTGACAGCCTTCCTGCTGTTAAATCTTTTGCTTTAAATTTTGATGCCTCTTGTGAACCCTTTACAGTTGCTGCTGGTGTTGTTTTAATGCCTAACTTTTCTAGCTTATCTAAATAGTCACGAGCAGCTTTGCTTTTAGAGCCAGATGTTAATACAATCTTACCTCTTCCGCTACTAAAATCATTAAGCTTTCTTGCTGTGTACAATTTAAATCCAGCACCATCAGAGATTCTTGCATGCTTGTTTATTATGCTTATGTCATCTTTTGTTAATGAATTAGGGTCTTGTGCTAATTTTTGCACTGCTTGTATAAATGATTGTTTATCTGCATCATTTTCAAACTCCATATATTCTACTTCATTTTGAAGTCCTGTCCCTAATTTATCGTGATAGCCGGCTTCCTTATCATTGAAGTCTTGTTTTTCAGGCTCACCTGTTTTTGTTGTCAAATCTTTTGGTGTGAGCTTTTGAGGATTATCTTTTTTTGTATCTTTATCTTTTTCAATCTTGACTAATTTTCCACCTTGATTTTTAAAAGATATTCCGTCTTCATTTTCTTTTCCGTATCCTTTACCTTTCCATATAAGTCCCATCTGTTTAGCTCTGTCTTTTTCTTTGTCGTCTAGAGGGGGTTCTTTGTCATTGTCTGCTTCGTATAAAGCTGCATATACCAAATCAGGATCTAGCCATTTTTCAAACTCTTCTTTTAATAAAAATAAGTGATATGGGTCCTTTACATCGACCATTCCGTTGGATGTCTTATAAGATACTTTTTCTACTACATCACCTATAACTTTACTTATACTCATTAATCCTCTCCGTTATGTCTTCCATAGAACCATAATTTAGTCCAGCTTTTACTTTAACTGGGTACTTACCACCCTCCAGAATTTTCTTTATCTGGAGTACTGTTTTAAAGCCCTCTGTCCTATCTAAATCGAACAAGAAGCTATCGTACGTATATAACATCATACGTGTATTACGACCTTTGAGATGTTTGTTAATTTTTTTAATTGTCTCAATATTGCTCTCTGTTTCATAAGACTGAATAAAATAATTCAAGACTTTATTTTTGTTCGGATCAGAAATCTGATCAGAGACAAATTGTCGTTTATAAATATGAGATTTGAACGATTTATTGCTGTTGAAAATTTTCCATAGTGCATCTGACATTTTTTCAATTGTGTAAAAGAAAGGGTTTTCTTCTTTAGTTACAGATATATTTCCATATAATATTTGCCATGAGACTTTTTTAGATTCTTCGTAAGTCGTTTTATACACAGTATCTGCAAGGTGTTGATGTAGTGACTTATCAAAAGGAACATCAAAATCTAGCATTTCTGCTAATAGCCTAAGATGATATGCATCATAATCAAATTCTACTAGCATGCCCTTATCGAACCTGCTAACAATATTATTTCTTGTATCATCATTTTTATTTAGTGCGCCAAAGTTTACACCTCTAAAAGTGTTTGAAGGTCTTCCTGTTGCGGTAAACATATTGTAATTAGGGTATCCGTAACCATTTCTAAATACTGTTCCGAATGAGTTTGGTGTTATTTTCATTCCACAGTTTTCAAATTTCGCAAATTCATATAGTGCTTTATTATATTTTATAAATGTCTTGTCTATCTTTTCTGGAATACTATCAATTATTATGTTTAGTCTTTCATGCGCATATTCTAAGACTTTTACTATCGGTACAATTTTATTTGATTTTCTAAGTGCAAAACTATTCTCATATATTTTATTAAAAACTTGTGGTTCCAATATCTGCTCATGTCTTATATTATCTAAGTAGTCTGACATTATAACGTCATAACCGTTTTTCATCTTTGTCAAATGATAGAACTCTTTTACATTATCAACCCAAAATCTTTTTACACAAGAAAGTTCTTCAACGTCCATCTCTTTAGAGAAAGATTCGCTGTGATCATATATTACATCGATTATTTCACCGTTTACGAATAGAGATACAGCAATTATCTTTGATTCTGCAGGATGATTTCTATTATCATCTCTTATGAAAACAGCTGGTAGAGATTTTCCAGCAATCTTTTGTAATAAAGCTTTATAACTTGAACTTGTTTCTATAACCATTTATACTTATATATATAGAGTTACATTAGGAAAATGTTAGAATTATGTTATTTTTATAGAATTCAGCTTTTAACTTTTTAAAGTCTATATTTAGATTCTCTAAAATACCGAATATAGGAGAAATACAATGAGGAACCTGGCATTTTTAATGCTAATGGGCTTGGTGACAGCCCAAAACTTTTCATCAGAAAATGAAGGGAGTCATCCACCCATACCAAAAAAAGAGTTTAACTTAAGTTCAAACGAACTGCCGCCTATAAGTACTAGCCTTAGGACTGGAACAATTCATGTTGAATTTATAGTTGACGAAAATGGTCATGTAAATGACGCTGTTATCCTAGATACGTTTAATAATGCTTATGATGATATTGTCTTGAATAAAGTAAATAAGACAGCATATCATCCAGCACGACAAAATGGTCGACCTGTAAGAGTTCGTTACAAACTTCCAATTAAGATCAAAGATTAAAGATTAAAATTGAGCTAATTAAGCCCCTGTCAAAAGGGGCTTTTTAGTAACCACCACCTGCGCCACCTGTGACAACGTCGGGAGGAGCTCCAGTAGGTGACTGTGGCTGTGCAGGAGTTGGCTGTGTATTTTGTTCTTGTTGCTGACCGGGTTGAATATTCTGATATTCTGGTCGCATTGAAGCAAGAGCTAAAAATTTTGATATGTGAAGCTGATCTAATGGCAATATTGCTGTGATGCCTTTTATTGATTGTTCAGCTGAAATTAATTGCTGCCTGTTGAAGTTTTTAGATTGTTCTATTGGACCTGTCACTTGCCACTGAAATTCAGTAAATTTAAATGATGTTGCATTTGTCTTTTTAACAACTTCAAATATCTCTTTTGCATCACTAATCTTATTTTGAGCGAATACTCTTGTGATAAATTTTTTACCTGCCAAGTCTCCTGATGTTGGAAATGTTTTTATAGGATATTCATCACGTCTTCTTGCATTACCTGCCCTTTTATAAACAGCAACTAAGTCATTTTCTTCAAGTTTTATTATTCTTTCTTTTGTTCTTAACAATCTGTATATTACTGTTTTTGTGTCTTTATACTCTTTAATGTATTTTTGCTCTTTTCTTACATATACAGCATTATTATCTGCGTCTTTTACAGCATAAACAAATTGGCCTGAACTTGTAATTCCTACTTTTGAACGTTCAATCATTTTAATCTCCTGATCCTTCGGGCCTATTTGGAAACTTTTTTGCCTTGGCATTAAATACTGATGTATCTACTTCTAGCGCGTCTGAACTCATAAATTGGTCTAAATTATCATATTTAAATAACTCATAAATATTATCTTGTGGTCCTGACAACTCATCAACTACACTTGTATTACTGTCACCTATTCTGTGGTATGAGTCTTCATCAGCTGGATCATAAATTATTGGACTTAATATTTGATCTTCTGGTTCTATAATTCTTAACTGTTGAGGTGGAGGCGGTCCTGCATATTCTAATGGCTCATCAGGAGGATCATCTGTCGCAGTTTCTGTTGATTCACCCCATAAATCTTCAAAAGCTTCTACCATTGCTTCCTTTAACAATTCTTCTTTTTCACTATCTAGTTTATCTAAGAAGCGGCTATTATCAATTTGTATTTGACCTGTAATTTCAGTTTTCCAACCTGAATCATCTATTGTATGATTTAGCCCAATTATTAAGAAATATGTTCCCGGCTTATCACCTTCTTGCTTATACAGCTTTGGAAGATACGATAGTCTAAACATATCTAAAAGATTCATGCCGCCAATACCATCAATAGTAATTGTAGCTTTTATAGGTAGAAAGACAACATCATTGTTACCTGACTCTTGTAATAAAGAAGTTACTGGATTTTCACTTAAATAAAAGTCTAGTGTTCTTAGCCAGTTGTAATGCATATTAAATCCGTCCTGATACGGAAATTTTGCCATTTTATCTCTTCTTATTACATCACTGTCATCTTCATTTATTTGGTCTGCTGCTGTTCCTGTTG
>Ga0181394_1001352_pt1 | contig 10749 bp, 19 predicted proteins | sample 17SPOviralmetaG_FD_130123 | JGI IMG/M metagenome (GOLD analysis project Ga0181394, IMG submission 130123) | Marine viral communities from the oligotrophic San Pedro Time Series (SPOT) site, San Pedro Channel, CA, USA - 17 SPOT_SRF_2010-11-23 | ecosystem: Environmental > Aquatic > Marine > Strait...
GATACACCACCCTTCTCTCCTTCCATTGTCACAAGTTGACACCTTCCCTCTGGAGGAAATTTCACCCCATATTAGATAGTAGATGTGAGAACGCCCCAGATGAAATAGTAAAACGACATTTGAAACTGGATGAGGTGAAAAAACTACGACCACCCCCATCGCAGATTTTGGTTTCGGATGCGTGTGCGTGTGTGCAACCTACATATATAACCCCCACCCTTTTCACTTCTCAAAAAATTTTATACCTTGCAAAAAACAAACCCACAATGTTTCAAGATAAATCCTTAAAAGTTGTATTTAGTATTTACTGGATTGACAGTATATGCTATGTTATCTCTCAGGATCCCTTTGGTAATTTCATAGGTGTTGCGTCTGGGAAAGAAGAAGACTATGATAGCCTCCCAGAAGAATAAAAGTAAACAGCTTGGCATGAATCCAGGCACAGCATCTAATAGGTTGTCTAGGCAGCTACTTTACGAGTTAGGAGATAGATTAGATATGCAGTGGTGTTATCACTGTGCTGCTAAGATAGAAAGTTATATGGATATGAGTATAGAACACAAGGTCCCCTGGTTACATTCAGAGGACCCTGTAAGTCTGTACTTTGATCTGGATAATATAGCCTTCTCTCACAAGAGTTGTAACTATAGGGCTTCTAGACCTAGAGCTGCGAAGCCTTGCCCATCATTAACAGCTTATAGAAAAGGCTGTAGGTGTGATGAGTGTAAGGCTCTAAAGAAGGAGAATCAAAAGAAATACAACAACAATAGAAGTTCTTAAGCTTCTGTACCAAATATCATAAACTCAACGATAGTACCAGTAGTTGTAGCGTAAGCCTTAAGTGTTAAGCCAGAGGTAAGTGGTATTATTGCGAAACCTCCCCCAGGTATGTATAACAAGTCTGGATCATCAGAAGATGTATCAGCGTATACTGAGACATAATCTGTCTCTGTAGTATCTGTATTCTTTATGAATAGATAGTTAGGAGATGTATACTCTCCAGAGGTAGCTAGTGTTACCTGCCCTGATGCTGTCCCTTTAGCTGTAGATGTTATAGCTTTACGAGCTAAACCTGTAGTATGGGAAGCTGTAACTGATTTAGAAACAGATATATTTAATGTCTGTGATAATAAGTCAGAGCTTGTTAGCGTTAATTTTTGCGTTACTGTTGCCATTTTTTTCTTTTATATTAAGTGTGTTTGCAAATATATGAATTTATTTGTTATGTAGAAACTTTTATTGTACCCCTACTGTTGTATAATAAACCTGCTGTTCTAGGAGCTGATGTAGGCAAGGAGCCACAATCTATTTCTTGAGCTATCTCGTTGCTAGCAATATATCTACGAAGTTCGTCTATATCTTCTTTGAGAAGTTGTATTTGATATATAAGTGCTGCCTCTCCTTCAAAAGCTTCAAGTTCGTTATGTTTTGAGTTGTCGTACTTAGCTTTTAGTGCTGCTAAGTCACTACCTGTTTTGCTGTGGATTGTTCCTACTTTTCTTGTTGCTAGTGCCATAATTATACTGTTGCTATTGTCATTATTCCTCCGTAAACTTCTTCACCAGATGCTTGTGCTAACTCTATTAATATGTAGTTTGTAGCGTCTGATGTAACGTCTGTAATATTTAGGTTTGTACCAATGTTTCCTGTACCCTTACTTGTCACAGTTTTACTATTAACATCTGCCTCATATACTGTTATAGCAGAAGTTGCACTACCATATATGTGAACGTGTGTAGCTTTAAACCCTGGTGGTATCTCAACGTTAGCGTATAGCTTTGCTGTACCATGTGACTCTAACCATCTATCACTACCTGTATCATCTATCATCGCTGGTCTACCTGCGTCATCAGGAATAAAGTCTCTTGGAAGTATTTTTACTTCAGTTATTGCAGGTAATATGTTTCCTGTTACAGTTAGATCTCCACCTACACTTAAACCACCTGTAACAGTAGTCAACAGCTCAGTAACTCTTAGGGCTTCTGTAGATACTGTATCATCATTTTGATTTATAGGTGAAACACCAAACGTTAAGTAACCACCTTTATCTCCAGTACTATGAGCTTCAGATGCGTAAGCAGCTATGTATGCAGATCCTTCTAGGGTAGATGAAGGTACGTTACCATCTGTAGAATCAAAACCTATAGCCCCTAGTAAGTCATTTGTTGTTGTAGATGTGTCTGACCTTACTATTAATAATCCGTTACCACTATCTGCAGCTGTATGAGTTATAGTAACTAATCCTGCTGGGTCAATTTTCATTTTCTCAGTAGCACCAGTTTCAGGGTCAGTTGTTCCTGTATTGTTAGTAGTTCCAGTTAGGAATCTAATACCACCATTAGCACTAACATTACTTATAAAATCAAAAGTATTGTCTTTATGCTGTATAGCTCCCTCTATTATATCTCCATCTGCCTTAAACCATAATCTTGGGCTATCATTCTCATCATTATTATCTGTGTCGGCAGATATTGTTAATGTAGCATCTCCAGAAGTCCCAGATGTTACAGTTAGATCTCCTGATATAGTTTTATCTCCTGATGTTAAAGCTGTGGCAGTAGCTGCGTTACCTGTACATGAACCTGAAGATCCTGTTACGTTTGTTTGATCAGCAGTTGCTCCTGCAGCAATTCCGTCTAGTTTAGTTTTGTCTCCGTTTGCAAAAGCACCTTCACTAGGTTTTACTTGTAAAGTAGATATTGTTACACCTTTAACTCCAGATAAATCTGTAAGCTCTGAATCCATTAATGCTCCTGCTGCAGTTACATTTGTAGTATCTGTTACATCAGCACTAGCTTCTATACCATCAAGCTTATCGTGATGTGCAATAGACATAAGACCTTCTGAAGAACCTGTAGCCTCAGAGTATACAGTATTAGTATCAGTAGATACAAAGTTTAACTTCCCACTAGTATCATCATACGTAACAGCAATGTTGGTCTCAGTACCACCATCTACCATAGCACCTACAATATCCTGAACCTCTTCAGTAGTTAATGTAGTCCCACCAGAACTAATCTCGACCTCAGAGACCTCATTACTCTTGTAGTAGAGTTTACCGTCAGAAGATTTAGTATACATAATTCCTCCAGCCCCATCTATAGGAGTTGTTGGTGCTGTTGATGATTCTTTTGTTGCTAGGGTGTTAGCTTTAACATCCCCATAAAAATCGAAAAGGCTACGTCCTAGTAGCCCCTTCTTGAAAATCTTCATCACTCTAGCACCATATTCGGTGACTACTTCACCTATACCTTTTACCTTTGGTGACTTCATTTAAATTATTTATTTCTTCTTCATTTTCGCACCGTACATAGCCTTTACTTTTGACCCATGTTTAGCGTAGCCCATCTTATTACGTACACTCTTTGGTAGTTTAGATAGTCCTTTAGCCTCTGATGGTACTTCTTTTAAAGCTCCACCTTTTTTATACTTAGGCATTTTACCTCCATCAGCATACATAGACATTTTCTTCATTGCTGCACCACCTGGTGCTTTTTTTATTGCTTTCATTTTTTCAATATTAGGTTTTCTTACTCTTTTCTTAGTTCCATCCTTCATTATTCTAATGTAGGTTTCTCCTGGCTTAACTGCAGCCTCAGCTTTTTGATTTGATAATACTCTCTTATTATTTTCAGCTGTTTGTTTTGCGTCTGGGAATTTTGACACTACTGGTGCTGACGCTTTTGACGCAGTCTTAACTGCTTTAGGTCTAGAAGTCATAACACCTTCTAGTGGCTTTTGACCACTTCTTCTAACGCCTTGATCGTCTAGGTAGCTTCTTTTGTTTAGTGCAGCAACTCGAATAAGTCTTTTCTTCTCTGATCTAGATTTACCCTTTAGTTCTCCAGATTCTTTAAGCTCTTTTTTAGCTTCCTTTTCTGTTTGACGTTTAATTTTTTTTGCTTTCGCCATTTTAAATTTGTTCTGTCCCCTCTAGGACGTTATAAAATTTTCTTATCAACCTATTTGTTTTGTTAGTAACACGATACTGGTTTGGTTGACCTGGTCCCCAGTCCCTTGATTCAAATACAAAGATATAATCTCTTTTTACAAGATCAGGAAATGTCCTGTCAATGAACCTTTTACTAGCAAACATACTCTCCCTTATAAACTTTTTAGTAAAGGACCCTTTCTCATCATTTATAAAGAGGAGGAACTTTATCTGGTTGTCTGTAAGATCGTATTTTCTTTGGAAGGAGTATATGGTATCACTAAGATACTTCAGATAATTCCTCATTTGCTTAGATTAAATTAGGTCAAAGATAATAAATTTATAATAATTAAAAAATTATCATTACATTTGCGTATAAAATAAAAATTTAAAATAAAATATTATGGCTTTATCAGGAGCAAAATTCCAAGAAGCTAGTATGGGTCAGTATGGTAGCACCTTACTAGTTGGAGATAGTGATAAGTTAGATGTATCAGCAACTACTTCTACAAAATATATTTGTGCAATTACATTTCTTGAAGATACTACTTTTCAAAATTTAGAAAATGCTAATGGTTCACATCTTCAAAACGCTTGCATAAGTACTGTAGATGGAGAAGATGAAATAGCAACACCTTGGGGTGGGGCAGTTACTGGTGAAGCAAGTAATTTTGCAGTAATAGTTACAACATCTCACGTTTTTCCTAAAGGAGTTACAATTTATGGTAATTGGGATAAAGTTGAGTTAAATAGTGGAACTTGCATTTTGTATTTAGCACCAACAGGTAGAAATGTTGAAGCATAAGATATGCTTAGTCTTGGAAATAACATAACATCATCCTCTGCGATAGAATCTAAGTATAGTTTAAATTTAGATGGTACAGATGATTACCTAGATACAGGTCATCACTTTAGCACTGTCTTTAATGATAGCTTTACCATTAGTTTTTGGGCTAAACCTTTTGACGGTGATGAAACGCAATCATTTTTTGGTTTTAACGATGGGGATGCTGATATAATTAGAGGTGAAATCAAAGGTAGTGGAGATTTTAAACTTACTTTTAAAAGTAATGGAGCTGAGAGAACATATCAAACTAATAGTGTTGTTTTTTCTGATGGTCAAGCTACTAGTTGGACCCACATACTTGTTACAGTTACTAAAAGTACTAATGCTACTGTAGTTGTTTACAAAAACGGTGTTTCAGCATCAATTGGAGCTGGTGGGAGTGTTAGTGAAACTAACCACGCTGCTTTTAGTTCTGCACAAAACTTAGCGATAGGTGCATTTAATAGTAAAGGTACTGTTGGTGGTAATTTCACAGGTGGAATTGATGAGTTTGCTATATGGAACGTAGCTCTAGACGCTGATGCTGCTGCAGCTGTTTACAACTCTGGTAGTCCTTTTAATTTAAACTTTAATAGAGGTAACTACGATAACAGTCCTGCCTTACAGGCTTACTATAGAATGGGTGATGGTCCTAATGATGACAAAGAAAATGGTATAGTTCATGATGCTCATAACCCTGGGTTTGGTTCTGAAAAATTAGTTAATTCAGATTTTTCTTCTTCTGGGGATATTTCTACTTCATCATTTTCTTTAGGTTGGATTGTAACTGATGATGATAATATTGGCTCTAGTATAGCTGGTGGTGAGTTAATTTTAGAACATCCTGACGGGGCAGCTGCTGATGATCCCTCTAGAGTATGGGCTTCAACTGATGGTTCAAGTACAAATGCTTTAACTGTTGGTAAGGTATATAAATTCACCTACACTGTATCTAGTGTGACTGGTTCTACTCAACTTCAATATAATCATGACGTTTGGTATGATCTACCTGAAACTGTTGGAACTCATTACGTTTATTGGAGACAAACTACAAATCAGAGGTTTGTTCTTAGAAATAATGGTAATAATTCTACTATAAAGCTAAGTAGTATTTCAATAGTTGAGTTAAATGGCTTTCCAGGAATGACATCTGGTGGTCCTACATTTTCATCTGACGCACCTTAATAAATAAGTAATATGGTTACATACGTAATATTAAATACTACAGAGATTACAGATGAAAAATCTGTTATAGACTTCTCTAAGCTAATGAATCGAAATGCTGCTATGTTAAGGTATAGCGTTGATGGATCTAAAGCTTTAGTAAAATATAATGGAGATCAACCATCTTTTTTGAATGGTAAGACAACATACACCCACTCTGAAATAAAAGTTGAAATGGCTAAGTCAGATTGGACAATAGAGGAATAAGAAAATAATGGAGATATTTAAAGACGATAATAACTGGAATGAGAAAGCTATAGTAGGGTTTATAGCCTTTGCTATAATGTGCCTTATAATGGTGGCTGACCTTGTTACAGGATGGATAGGTAATCACTTGATAATAAACGACTATGTTTACAACTCTTTTGTTTGGGTTGTACTTGGTTGTTTTGGTATATCAGGTGTAGAAAAGTTTGCTAAAAAATAAGACATGGCTAAAGCAGTTAAGAAACAAAAGACTTTAACAGATAGACAAAAAGCAACTATGAAGAAACATTCAGTTCACCATAGTGCCAAACATATGGCTTCTATGAAGAAGGCTATGTTGTCTGGTAAAACTTTCACTCAAGCTCACAAGGTAGCAATGAAAAAAGTAGGTAAATAATGCATAAAGGTTGTACTTGCAAAGCTGTAAAGCGAAGTAAAAAAGGTAAGAAGGTTAAGACCATGAAGAAAGGTGGTTCTGTAAAAGATGCTTGCTATCATAAAGTAGTATCTAGATACGGACCTAAAACTTCAGCTTACAGAAGTGGTGCAATGGCTAAGTGTCGAAAAGTAGGTGTTGCTAACTGGGGTGAAGGTGGTAAAAAGAAAAAGAAGTAATGGCAGTTAGAAAGACAGCAGCAGGTTTACGACTTAAACGCTGGTTTAAAGAAGACTGGCGTACACCTAAAGGTAAAAAAGGTTACGATGGTGGAGAGAATACTTTTCGTCCTACTAAAAGAATAACTAAAGATACTCCTACTACTTGGAGTGAACTATCTCCTGGAGAAAAACGTAGAGCTCAGATAGAGAAAGACACCAAAGGTAGAGTATCTAGATATAAAAAGAAGAAGGTGAAAGCAGTAAAGAAGGCAAAGAAAGGAATGGGGATAAAGACTAGCATTAAGTCTGGTAATTTTAGACCTACAAAGTCTGGTGCAGGTATGACAGCAAAAGGTGTTAAGGCTTACAGACGAGCTAATCCTGGTAGTAAACTTAAGACTGCTGTAACAGGAAAAGTAAAGCCTGGTAGTAAGGCAGCTAAAAGAAGAAAATCTTACTGTGCTAGATCTCTAGGACAATTAAAAAGAAGTAGTCAGAAGACTCAAAACGATCCTAACTCAAGAATAAGACAAGCTAGAAGAAGATGGAAATGTTAGATAGAGACACAACTGAAATAATATTAGCTAACGCATGGGCATTATCACTTTCTTTGACAGATATACACGAAGGATTGCAAGTCTTATCTTTAGGGGCTGCTTTTATTTTTACTGTAATTAAGATAGTTAAGGAGGTAAAAAAATGGCAGTAAAAAAAGAAGAAAAAGAAATACAAGACCAAACTTTTAAGATAAGTGTAAAAACTTTTTTTGCAGTAGGGGCAGGTTTAGTTCTTCTTGTAGGAGAGTACATTGTTCTTCAATCAGATATAGAAGAAGCAAAAAGATTACCTGAAATTTTAGAACCTACAGTAACTAGAATTGAACTTGATTTAAAAAATCAAATACTACTAGAAAAATTTGAAGAAATTGAAAAAGATATTGAAAATATTAATCAAGACATAAAAGAAGTTAAAAGAAAAATATATAATCTATAATAATGAGGCTAAGTAAAAATTTTGTATTATCAGAAATAACTAGAAGTAATACAGCAAAAAGATTAGGTATTAGTAATGAACCAACGAAAAAACATCTGGAAAATATGCAAAGGATTATATCTAATCTTGTACAGCCTATGCGTGACCAGTTGGGTCCTATTAGGATCACTAGTGGTTATCGTTCCCAAGCACTTAATCGTGCAATTGGTGGAAGTTCTAAATCGCAGCACTGCAAAGCTGAGGCACTGGACCTCCAGTTTTGGGAGATGGGGCAGATGAACAACAAGATTATATATGATTGGGTTTTAGAGAGTGGTTTAGAATTTGACCAGATGATTAACGAGTTTGATTTTTCCTGGATTCATTTATCTCTTAAAGAAAAAGACAATAGAAAGCAGGTATTAATAGCGTATAAGGACGATGATGGAGATACAGCCTATAAGTACGCACCTGATATAAATATAATATAATGATACTACCTAGTAATATAAAAAATTACCTTATAGATATTGATGGTACTATCACAGATGATATTCCTAACGAAGAACCTGAAAGAATGGTTACTTGTGAGCCTTGGTTAGATTCTTTAAGCATAATTAATAAATGGTATGACCAGGGTCATATCATTACTTTTTTTACGTCAAGAACAGATGAGGTTAGAGATGTTACTGTTGATTGGTTAGACAAGAATGGCTTTAAGTATCACAACCTACTAATGAATAAACCTAGAGGGGGAAATTATCACTGGATAGATAATCACGTAGTAAAAGCCACTAGATTAAAAACTAAATGGTCACCACTAGTGAATAAAAAAGAATTAATAGAAGTATTTGAGTAATGAGTAAGTTATTAAATTTTTTAGGAGGAGGAGTAATTGAAAAGCTTGGAAATGTAGTTGACAACTTGTCTACATCTGACGAGGAAAGATTAGCTGCTAAACAGGCTATGGAGGAAGTTCTTATACAAGCTGAAGTTCAGGCACAACAAGAAGTCACAAAGCGATGGGAAGCTGACATGAGGTCTGATAACTGGCTTAGTAAAAACATTAGACCACTAATATGTATATTTTTAACTGCAATTTTTGTAGTTTTGTCAGTATTTGACGGTAATATAGGAGAGTTTGTAATTCAAGAAAGTTATATCCCTATATATCAAACGTTATTAATAACAGTATATGGGGCTTACTTTGCTGGTAGGTCTATAGAGAAAATAAAGAAAAAATAAAATGGGTTCATTAAAAGGAAAGTCAATATCAAAGTCATATCAAAGAATACTCCAAACACCTTCAGAAATATCTAATACTACTTTAAAGTCTGTAGAGACAGGTAGTGGTAACGCTACATCTATGAGTTTGTCTACTGATAAGGCTGAGTTTTTAAAGGTAGGTATTGGAACTGGTGGGGCTCAACCTGATGGTTTACTTCATGTTTTATCTGCTAGTGCTGGTTCAGTTACATCTAGTTCTTTTGCTAATCAGATTACAATAGAGAACTCAGGAGATTCTGGTTTGTCTATACTTTCTGGAGCTACAGGATCTGGAAACATATACTTTGGTGATGTTAACGACAATGATGTTGGTAAGATAGTATATGATCACTCTGATAATGTTATGGTATTTGGAACTTCAGGTTCAGATAAGATGAGACTTGATCAGCAAGGAAATCTTAATATATCAGGTACTTTGTCTCAGTCAGATGATAGATATGAACTTATAGAAAATTTTGTTCAAATACCAACTACTCAAACTTCTTCTGTTAATCAAGAAACTGGTGCAACAACAGCTGTAACTTTAAATTCAAAGCATGGTCAAATTATTATGCAGTCTGTTGATTTAGCAGCTACAGATACTGTAGAGTTTACTTTAAATAATAACTTAATAGTAAACGGATCTAATGTTGTAGTAACATTAAAAGATGGTGCATCTGCTATTGCAGACAATGCTATTATAAATGTAATGGTAAATGATATTACTGCTGGTTCTTGCAAGATTAGATTAGGAACTAATGCGACAGACGTTTCTGGTATGGTTTATACTCTTCTTTTTGATATAGATCCTCACATTATTGCTAATCAAAATTTAAGTATAGCTGGATTAGATGGAGGTTCATCAGTTATGGGAAGTGATAAAATAACAAGGCATTCAGATTTTGCTGGTATAAAATTACTTACTGGTACTACTAATAATGATAGAACTATATTAGTACCAAGAACAGATACTGAGTTGCCAGATAGTTTTACTCCTTCTGCTTGGGGTTCTGTTGGTTTTGGTACAGAAAATCAAGTGATATTTAACTCATCTATAGCTACAGGTTCTAGCGTAGCTGATATGGCTTTTTTAGCTGGATTAAAAATAAGGTCAGATATATTTGATCTTGGATCAGATAACGATCAAGCTTTCTTTTTTTATGACACAACAGACACTATAGCTACATTAACTACAAATGCTAATTTACATTTTGGTTACAGTGTTTCTGGAACAGATTACATAACAAATTTAGGTATAGCTGTAACTGCAAATACTGTATACAGACTTAGAATAATATTTGATGAGGGAAGAAGAATTAGTGTTTTTGTTAACAACACTCAGTATGGTTTAGTAACTACTGCAACTGCAGGAGGAGCAACTCAATCTGTTGCTTCAACAAAATCTTTAGCTTTAACTAATGATGTTAATTTAAAACCTCAAGTTGGTGTTGCAACAAGAACAACAGCAGCTAAAAACATACAGGTTGGATTTATAAAACTTTCAAGAAACTTATACGAGTAAAAATTAAATTTAAATTAAATAAAAATGGAAACAACAAATCCCCTTATAAGGAAAATAACTATAGGGGACCTAAAGCAAGGTTTGACTTATCAGGTAGGTCAAAAAATGTTGGGAGGTTCACTAGAAGTAACAGCAATAATACAAGATGAGGCTGCGTGGTATAAGCATCAACAGGTAGTATATGATGTGTATATAAAGAAAGAC
>Ga0181394_1001354_pt1 | contig 10746 bp, 21 predicted proteins | sample 17SPOviralmetaG_FD_130123 | JGI IMG/M metagenome (GOLD analysis project Ga0181394, IMG submission 130123) | Marine viral communities from the oligotrophic San Pedro Time Series (SPOT) site, San Pedro Channel, CA, USA - 17 SPOT_SRF_2010-11-23 | ecosystem: Environmental > Aquatic > Marine > Strait...
GGGTTCATTCTCGCTTTGATGGTTGCCGTTGCCTTTACGGGTGCTGAGGCCGCCGCCCCAATTGGGATCAAAGAAGAATGTCAAGATGGCATCGATCAAGACAATGATGGATATATTGATGAACAAGACGATCAATGTTGGAGATATCCTTTTGAGGATGGAGGGGGAGAATCACAAACCACCTACGGGAAAAATGGTAAAGCGTTCTCTTCCGATTCTTATGAAATGACCGTTTTTGATTGGCATAATCAAGTTAATCCCGTCGCTTTTATGAGTGGCGGGTTAGCTTGTTTTTCTTCCGAATATGAGCCTGTCTATCAACAAATTCAATCAATGCATTCATTCGGAAAAGATAATTCATACGATCAATGGTCGGATTGGATGACTTTAAATTGTAATTGAGTAAATTTGATATGCTTTAGACTATTGGAACAATTAGAGGCGATAACATGAAAAATTATGGATACACTTTTTCCTTTGCAAGCAGGGGATCAACAAAAAGAATGCGGGGAGAACAAGTCTTTAGGACAAAAAAAGAAATCAATGCCCATGTTAAGAAGCTTCAAAAGACTTCAAAGGATTGGGGGGTTGTAAATATCCGCCCTGTTAAAGCAACCGCCAAAGAATATTCTAAATTTATCAAAAGGAAGTGAGGGGGTTTTGATTTGGCTAAAGGAAAGAGATATTTTACACCCTTAACATTCAATTTGGTTGCCGTTATATGGATCATTGGCTTTTTGCCTTTGGCCGTTGCATTTGTTTCAAATGTTGGTACTGATTCCGGTTCGGAAGATTGGCAACCAATGACAAAAGACCACATCGATCTAAAATATGGAGATGGAAATTCTCCCGTTTATGGAGATCCTGCTTTTTGTGGAACGGCTTTCAATTGTACCGGCGTTGAAATAGCTTGGGATTCAAATGGAGTAGATCGAACTAAGGTTTATCAATACAACAATCCCGATCTTGATGATTTTGATATTGATTGCATTTACATAGAAAATGGCGTTTGTGAAGGCTCATTCGATCCCGATTCCAATGAAGCAAATTCAAATTATGCAAACCCTTTCTATGATGTTAGAGATTGCGACACAACCGCATTCTTTTATCAAGGTCAATACTTTTCTTATTTTGATGAAGTGTATTATAATTGTCAATTCGTTGATCCTAATTGGTTTTATAATGATCAAATTGTTGGTTATCAAACCTTTGATATGCAGTACGACGGATCTACATTCTATCGCGGCCAAGACACACACCATGCTTTGAACACTTATGGCACTTCGGCTAATATCACCGATTCCACCTATGCGGGGGATTCCGGCGATACCTTTTCATTCCGTTTAAACGAACTCATGATGAATCAATTGCCGGCAAGGGAAATGGTTGATCAAATGAGATTTACGATTTTTGATTATCCCGATGCACCTTTAGCGACCCCCGCCGATCACAATTGTGATACATATTCCGGTTGGAAGGATCTTGAAATTACAACATCGATCACTATGGAGGTTGAAGGTGAAAGAAATAAGCTTTCAACAAAATATACAACCGAAACGGATAACAAATTTTTCATTGAAGCCCAACCGAGATATTTTACTTCCGGTTGTTATATTGGGTATGAAGTGATAGTTAATTTCAATGGTTTTGATACAAGAGAAATGTATAATTTTGCCAATGGTGGAAAATGGAATGAATCAACCATGATCGTTGAAATGGAATTCAAAAGAACTGATGGTTTGCCACTTGGAAACACAAATGTTGGATTTAACGGGATCGATGATTTCGCCTTCGCCATAGACTATGTTCAAATTGATGCACAAGAGGTTGAATTTGCCACCAATGTTGGTTTGATAGGCATGGGTGGGGCAAACATTGTTTTGGCTATGGCAAGCACCCCTTATTGGGATCCTTTCAAGAACTTTTTCAAGGGGCGAATTTGAATGATGGTGAATATCCTTGTTCTTTTGATCACCACATTGATTTCAATGTCAATCGTTGGTAAAGCATGGGAACGGGGGGCTTTCGGTGGAAATTTGGGGAGAGCCGTTGCCGGTGGATCGGTGGGGGTTGTTTCAAATAAATTTCTTGTTGGATATACTCAATTTGAAAGCATTCTAAACGCATCCTTTACGGGGGGTCTTGGGTTCGTTGGATATTTCTTTATTCTTGGCACTTCTTTCTTGATCCTCGTATGGATTAGCAATTTTATTGAATACAGGACTTTGGTGATGTAAAGTGGCTAAAAATGGCGGAACTATTGCTATTGTAGCTCTTCTTTTAATCGGTTGGGGTATCATAGACCTTTCAAGCGATTCAACGCAAGAACAAGAAGCAACCCAATGTAATGATGGCATTGACAATGATCAAGATGGTGAAATTGATTCAAATTCCATTGATGGGAATGTTCCGGCTGATACTGATTGCCAATTTTTCGTTTTTGATGGTGGAAATGCTCAAAATTATCAATGTTTAACTTGGAATGATGAAGCAAACGCTCCCGCAACGCTTGAAGAATGCGGATATTGATTGAAGGTGTTTAAACATGGTGATGAGTGTAGCGGGAACAATTGCGGCGAATGAAGCCACAAGAGATCGAGGCGAAGGTGAATCAATCGTTTCAACCGCTTTCAAATTCGGCATTCTAATTATCGCAATTTTTGCTTTGGTTGCAATTCTTTTGGGTCTTTGGTTGTTCAATAATTGGGCGGGGATCATTGACTTTGGAGAAGGCATTCTTTCATGGGCTTCCGATTTAGTCGGCGGTTTTTGGGGCGGGATAACCGGCATTGTTCCGGCTTTGGGATCTTGGCTTTTACCCACTTCCCGATCAACGAATTTGAAATCCATAAGGGGCGTTAATCCTTCGGATTTTGTATAATATTTAATGCGTTTAAACGAGGCGATATTATGATAGGGAGAGAGATAAAATGCGGAGAAATAAAATTGGTTGCGTGATTGGGTTATTGGCGGTTTTGGCCTCTCTTTCCCTTATTCCGTTGGTTCAAGCCCAAGCGCAACCGCCTATTAGACAAGATGAGTGCATGGCGTATGCGTTCACAAGAAGCGGGGATCATGGTTTTCTTTTAGAAAATAATTCGTTTGCTTATGGAACCACTATTTTTATTCGGACAAATTGTGAAGAGCTTCAATTAAAGATCGATGGTGAAAAGTATTCAACATATAGGAATCAAACGGAAATTGCATTTAATTTTGAAAGCCCCATGATCAACATGACTCTTGAAAGTGGCAATTTTTCATATTATGCGGAAAATGTGAGTATTTTTCAAGATCGATTTACATGGTCGGACAATTATATTCAATACATGGATGAAAAACCCACAATGACTTTTATTGAATTGGGTGCTTTAACATTTCAAGAAAATGTGGTAAGTGTTGCTTCAATTGTCATGGTTTGGTTTTTGTCTGTTAATATTTATTGGGCTTTGATCAACCATTATCTTGATCGGAATTTGTTTGAGGAAGTGGTTGAATGAGTGAAGAAGTACCAAAGCAATATGGGAGGACTTGGGCCGATGTATTTGCACAAACCTCTTATTTATTTGCAGGTTTAATTTTTGTTGTTTTTGTTGGAATTGTTGTATGGTTCGTTTTTGATAGAATCCCCCAATGGTTCTTTTTATCAATTGTTGGATCTTTGGTTTTTATACCGTTTTTGATGGAAAGGGCAAAAGAAAAAGCCGATTTTGTGTGCGTTATGGATGAACCTATGAAATTTACAGAATATAGGGTAGGGAGAAAGTACGCTTATGATCTCTATGGGAACCCCGTTGTTCTTTCTTCTAATAGCGGAGTTATGAGGATGATGCTTCTTGAATTCAATAAAGAAACAAGAGAAGCCCAAGCTTTACCTTTTGCCGAATTAACGCCATTGGATCAAATGAGAGAACTAAATACAAATTTAACTTTGTCAAAAATGTTTGAAGAAAACCTAAGAGAAAACCGACTTTCAAAACAAATGGTCGGCGTTGAGGTTGAAAAACAATCATCAAAGATCGTTGATTGGGCTTTGAATGTTCTTTATGGTTCGATCATACCAACCGAACTTGAGGATATTTATGAAACACTTGATGAAAGCGTTGAATCCGATGATTTAGCGACGGAATTAACTGATATATTGAATGAAGATATTGTTTGAGTGAACTCCTTTAATGACTAATTTTAATAAGGGTGGCGTGGTGATTCAAAGCATGGGAAATGATGAATGGATCGAGATCGCACCTTTATGGAAGCCAAGAACGGAAGGATCAAAGCTTCTTGCTAAGGGTACAATTGAAAAGGATCTAAAAGCAGGTCAAAAAGTATTGATTTTGAAAAACCAATATTCAACGGATGAAAATAGGCAACCACAATTTAGGTTAATGATCGTTGAAGAAAATGGTGATGCCTTAATTGATTTGGAAACGGGAGATCCTATTCAAAGAGAAGAAGATGATGAAATGGCAAGAGATGAGGCAATTCTTAACCCTCATGGGATGGGATAAAATGATCGAACCTTGTTCATGCGGTGATCCTTATTGCGCTTTTTGTGGCTTTTGTTTTATTCATGGGGGGGATGGGTTGTATGTTTCCTCCGCCCCCCCGCCTTTTTTGAATGTGTTTAAACGGGGTGAATAAATGTCAAAGAATCAAGAAGCTACTTTGAAGATCTCAACACACACACTTCATGAAATGAAGATCATGAAAGCGGAAGGAAATTTCAAGAACTATGATTCTTTAATTCATCATTTGATCAAAATGGTGAATGAAACATGAATTTTCCGGCTTCCGTAAAGAACCTTTTATTTGAAGAAGGTATAAAATTCAAAGACGATTATGGAAAAGAAACGATCTCATTAGGAACGGGGATTATTCCGATCATAGGAACTGCACGATCCGGCAAGACCTCTTTAGCTTATTCAATGCTTGAATGGGTAATTGATAACACAAAAAGAGATATAATTTTAGACTCATTTCCTCAAGCAATTATTGATCAAGCGTTCCCTTCTAAATTCAAAGGAAGAATTTTCAACCATGCTTTTATTGATATTGCTAAGGTTGATCGTTCTTCCGTTTGGTTAGTGGATGATACAGGCGCAAGCTTCAATTCAAGAGATTCTATGTCCGGCAATTCACGCACCTTATCTAAGGTGGCCGGAATTTTGAGCCATTGGGAACAAACGGTCATATTCACTACGCAATTATTTTCAGCCGTCGATCTTTCTTTTTTGAGATATACCGCATTATGTCCACTTCTTAGAAGAGTCGATCCTTCCGTCATTTCTCAAGAACGGCCACAATTTCAAGATCAAGTTAGAAATTCAAATTATATGTTGGGTTCGGTTTCAAAGGAACCATATTTTAGGGATTATTATTTTAATGCTAAAGATGAAACAATATGTGAAGCTCCTTTTCCAAAGTGGATCGATAAAAAGTATTTTCCAAAGAATGCGGATATGCTTTCAAAGCCCATGAAATATCATACGGTTGAAATGAAAATGAAGATCATAGGTCAAGAGCCAAAAAAGAAAAAGAAGGGATAATATGAGCGAGAGTCAAAGCATAGAAGCGGGGAGGCGTTGAATTATGCACGAATGCGCCAATGGGGGGTGCTTTAGAAGAATAATGCGGAATGATCGCACTATATGCGGAACTTGCACAAGATTGCAAAAGGAACGGGAAAAAAATGAACAACAATAGACAAAGAGAATTTGATTTAATCGCCGGATCGAGAATTTCTAAAATTGGAGATGGAGTACCGCTTCATGTGGCAATTTCAAATAAAAATTCGATCACATTTAGGAATAAAATGAGAAGAATGGGGATAAAGGGGAAGGTTGTTGATGAATTGATCCGTTTAATGGATGAAGTCGGAATTCAAAAAACACTTGAAAGCCAAAGCATAGGGGTTAGGTTTTCAACCGTTCAAAAAGCTGCAAGAAAACCAAAGATCTTCCGTATGAAGTGAGGTTGTTTAAACGCCCCCCTTTCCTTAGTAAATTTAGGAAGTGTTCATATAGGAGATTCGTTTTAGGTTAATTTAACGGACAAGAGCCGACCCCTAAAATGGAGATGAAAAAATGTGCAACAAAACTTATGAAATTAAAATTAGAGATCGAACACATCATGTGAAATGCGGAAGTATGGATCATTATGGAGCAATCGGGTGGATTTGTGGTTGTGCTATATGGCCTTCTTATGATGGATTTAATGGACATGATTGTGATGGAAAAAAATGTTGCAACAATAAGAAGGAGTGATCAAAAATGGAAGAAGAAAGAATTGATGAATTAAGAGAATTTGCAATTAAACAAATGGATCAAAGAAAAATGGGAATTAAAGCAAATTGCCGTTGTGATGCAATAGGAGCGAAATTGAGAAGAGTAGCTTTCATGGCTATTGCGGATAAAGAAGGAATTTCCGATCAAACGGCAAAAAAGCGTTTTTCTATTGATGATAATATGACGGGTTTTCACTTTTGTTGTGTTCAATGTTGCGATTGCCAATATGAAAGAATCATGGAAGGATTTGAAATTATTGAACGGGGTGATTGAAGAATGGGATTTATTGATTCAATGCCAACAGAAAAAAGATCGGTTGAATGGGCCACTCCAACAAACATAAAAAAAGATCTAATAGAAGAATTTGGGATATTCGATCTTGACCCCGCAACAATGCCCCATAATCCTATGGGTGCAAAGCGATTTTTTACAAAAGAAGATGATGCCTTGATTCAAGAATGGCATGGGGAAACGGTTTATTTGAATCCTCCTTATGGAAGGATCATTTCAAAATTCATTGACAAAGCTTTGATTGAATGGAAAAGCGGAAGGGCCAAAAAAATTGTTATGCTTTTGCCTTCAAGAACTTGTACGAAATGGTTTCATTTGCTTTATGAACATGATTATGTTGAGATCCGTTTTTACAAAGGAAGATTAAGGTTTAATGATGCAAACCCCGCACCAATGCCTTCAATGTTGGTGATTTTAACATGATTTCAAATACCGTAGAAACAATTGAGCAAATTGATGATCTAATTCTTCAATTGATTGCAAAGGTGAATGATCTTGAACATGATCTTAGATTTCAACCTCACATGAAGCACATGATCGATTCAATGAAGGAAGAAGTGCAAAGGCTGTTTAAACAACATCAAATCGCTTTTGTCAAGGCTTCAAGAAAAGGATGGGTCTATTGAGATCACTTTTCCTATACATACATACATACATATACAATACATTATTAGAGAGAGAGAGAGAGAGAGAGAGAGAGAGAGAGAGGGATAAAAAAGGGATTAGAATATATGTGTCAAAATTGCGGGGTTCGTCTTGATCCCCTCATGACAAAGGATGAAGCTCAATTCTTCATGGTTCATGGTTGCCCTTGTTGCGATCATAATTCATGGGTTATCGTTGAAGGAATATATGATGAGGTGAAGCCATGAATAAGAAGGATAGGATGAGATCGATAAAGCTTGAAGGAGATGTGGCTTCAATAGCGGAGGAATTGGCATCAAAAAGGATTCTTTCTAAAACATTAAGCGAACTTCTTAGAAAAGAATATGGTATGTCTTTTGAGGATGATCTTTTGAAATCAAGAATGAATGATCTTGAAAGACAAAGTGAAACAATAAATGAACAAATGGCTGAATTATCACAAACGATCCACAATAAAGAAATGAAAGCTTTCAATGATGAAATGATAATCAATTTGGAAGATGAATTGAATAATTTAATTTCAACAAAGCGTGAAGAAATGAAAAAGGTGATCGAATTAACCATTGAGGATTTAGGTATTGATCCTTCTAATTTTGAGCCACATGAATTGATGAGTGAGGTTTCAAAGGCTAAAGGGGCAAAAAGAAAAGAAATAGAAATATTTTACACACAAAGAAATAATGAAATTATTGAAGAGTTAAGTCGGCGTTATGAAGATCGAAGTAAATATGTTGAATAATTAGTAAATTTAGGAATAAGCATATATACTAAGGCTTCATGGCTCTAATCATGCAACCCGCACAAAACCGAGAAACATGGCTTGAAGAAATGACAAAACAATTCGTGATCCCGCACTTTTCCGAATGTGGTTTTGAATATCTTGAATTTTCACCCATGCCGATTAAATTTAGCGTTTCATTCATTGAAGGCGTTCGATCAAGTGGCAAGAAAATGAAAACAATAGGAGCACATTATTCACATCACTTTTCAACCGGCGGTGAACAACATATTCTTATCCACCCTTCTCTTGAAAATTCAAACAAAGTCGTTGGAGTATTGATCCACGAACTTATTCACGCTCAATTACCAACCGATGCCGGACATGGAAAAGAATTCCGAAACATCGCCCTCAAGGTGGGTCTATGTGGAAAAATGACGGCAACGGAAGAAACGGAAGAGCTTCAAGCAAAGATCTCATCATGGGTCAAGAAATTGGGCGATTATCCTCATACCTCTTTTGATGTGTCAAAGTCTCGCAGAAAGCAAACAACACGAATGCTCAAGACAATGTGCATGAGCGATAATGAGCATTGTGGAAACGGCCATTACAAAACAAGAATGAGTCGATCATTGATAGAGAACTTTGGTGCGCCGGTTTGTCCTAATTGTGGAAATCAAATGGAAGTGGCAGAATGAGTAAAGTCGATCAAGACACCATGAGAATCATCATAGGTTGCCTTCTTGCCAACCGAAATGGGAATGGCATGGTTGAATATGGTATGATCAAAAAAAGCTTTGAGAGATACCTAAAATTGCCGGAAGGACAATGGGAACAAATCATGAAAGATCAAGGATGGAATTAAAATGGGCCGAATAAAAATAAGTGAACGATTTTCAATGAAGGTCAAATGCCCTTGTTGCCTAAATGAAGAACCTTTTCATTCAAAGCTTGAATTGAATAGGATTATCAAAGATCATGTAAAATGGTGCATTGTGCCTTATGATCTTGCATTTGAAATAAAAGAATATGTTGTGGCGAGGGAGAGTGTTTAAACAATGTCTCAAGTGTATAATTCTAAAAAATCATATTTCATTAAAGTAGCTTTTATCCTTGATCGATATGGTGGAGACAATAAAGAACTATCTAAAAATTCAATCATTAACATATCTTCAAGGCTCTTCCCTAAACACACTCCCTGTTCAACCGCTTTACACCCAAGACTAAGAAAGGGGATTAAAGAGAACATATTTCAAGAAAATTTGATCACTAAGAAAAAGAAAACAATTCAATTGATCGATGCAAATATTCTTGATGAACATTCAACAATTATGGATCGATGGGAGAAGCGGATCAAAGAATAAAATATATCCCCCCTAAAGGGGGGGATATGCGGAGGAATTTTATGAAATTTTATTTAGGAACTCATGTGTTAAGCCACATGGAGAAAACAAATGTTGATCTTTTCATTTCAATTAGGCAATTGAAAAAAAGAAAAAAGAAGCCGTTTAAACAATTGGGTAAAATTTGCATTGATAGCGGCGGATTTACTGAATTATCTATGTTTGGCAAATGGGAGACAACACCCGATCAATATATTGATCAATTGAAAAATTTAATTAAATTAGATTTGAAAATTGAATGGGCTTCACCCCAAGATTGGATGGTTGAAGATCACATACTTGAAAAAACAAAATTAACCATAAAGGAACATCAAAAAAGAACGGTTGAAAATTTCATAGAATTAAGAAAAAAATGCGATTTTGTCCACATTATACCCGTTCTTCAAGGCCAAACACTTCAAGACTATTTCGATCACTTTGAAATGTATGAGGCAAACAACATAGAGTTAAGAAAAGAAAAAATTGTGGGTGTTGGATCAGTTTGCAGAAGGCAAAAAACCGATGAGATCGGAAAAATAATCAAAGGTATTTCATCAAAAGGAATTAAAATACATGGTTTCGGAATAAAAAGCGGAGGTATAAAAAAATACGGCCAATGGCTTGAATCAAGTGATTCTTTGGCATGGAGTTATGGCGCAAGGTATAGCAAGAAGAGATGTAAAAAATGTTCTTTGATCGACAAACCAACATCAAAAAATTGCGCTAATTGTTTATTTTATGCCTTAGAATGGCGTGAAAAGATTATAACCCTCATCCCGACTCGCTATGTTTAAACAGGTTGATTATTATGGCAAGTTGGCAAGCACAAGTGAAGAATATTGCGGTGGCATTGGCTATCGTTGGCGGATTATGGATGGCACTCTCATTGGGTATCGGTGAAGCTGTTCAAGTAGTTATTGATCCCGATGATCTCTCAAATCCTTTGGATGCAAACACCACCGCCGCTTATGGTGGAGATGTGGATTTCATTGATCGAATTGCCACCGCTGGTGTCTTTGTCGTTCTTCTTGGAAGTGCCGGATTTGGTCTTCTAACCACTTCAACCGGAAATCCTCCGTTTGTAAATACACTTATCCGCTATACGCCGGTTATTGTTGGTCTAATTGCTTTCACCGCATTCTCAACGGAAGCCTTTGAACTCATCAGCGGTGATCGAGATTGGAGCACATATTCGGATGCAACAAACGGATATATCCTCTTCCTAACCTCCATGATGGTTGCAGGTCTTACCTCCCTTCTCAAGAAGTGAGGGTTTAATTTGAATGGTTATTCAAAGACCGCCGGTGGGTTCATTCTCGCTTTGATGGTTGCCGTTGCCTTTACGGGTGCTGAGGCCGCCGCCCCAATTGGGATCAAAGAAGAATGTCAAGATGGCATCGATCAAGACAATGATGGATATATTGATGAA
>Ga0181394_1001355_pt1 | contig 10746 bp, 12 predicted proteins | sample 17SPOviralmetaG_FD_130123 | JGI IMG/M metagenome (GOLD analysis project Ga0181394, IMG submission 130123) | Marine viral communities from the oligotrophic San Pedro Time Series (SPOT) site, San Pedro Channel, CA, USA - 17 SPOT_SRF_2010-11-23 | ecosystem: Environmental > Aquatic > Marine > Strait...
TCAACAGATTCTTCTGTTGCTGTATCTTCGGTGTCTAATGATAATTCAGTTTCCAATGGAATTCCCTTCATCGTCTCACGACTATGAATAATACATTTATCTAATCCCGAACATATTGCAGGTTTTGAAACTTTATATTTTTTAAACTTCTTTTTGAAATGACTGATTACATCATCATCAATCATTGGTGATTGTTCAATTAATCTATCATACTCGGCACGGCATATAGCAAGAAAATCAGAACATTTAGATCTGTGTTTATCTTTATCAAGTGCGAGTTCAATTGATATGTTTCTTCCAAGTTTAGACCAAGATACACCTGAACTTCTATGACTTTCCATTAATTCTGCGACTTTTAAAAAGTTTTGAAGAGTTGATAGTATCCCAGCGAATATATTGACTCCTCCTACAATTGCTGAAGCCATTGATTTATTTTCTTCATTTATAAAACTATCCATACCTACATTTGCCGCTCCGGTTAATGTAGATAGAATAATAACTGGAATGGAGAATAAATAATAACGTTTCTTATATTTTTTTTCACATCTACCATGTAACCATCTATAACACGATGCCTTTTCAGACCATTCAGCGAGTAATTTTTCAGTTTCATTCGACCAACAATCTAATAATTTAATATCACTCATTTATAAAATATAACATAAAAAAATTATTTATGAGAAAAACCATCCGCTACTCTTTTCCTCTTCAACTTCAACAATATCGTCTTTTTTCGTGTTTGTATCACGGATCATTATTATTTCCTCTTTTATTTTTGTGATTGCTTCCTTTAATTCCTTTAAGTCTTCTGTGATACTCATCAGGATTTCTCGGTTATTTTTCATTTTTAAAGAAGACATTATGATAATATTTTATAGATTTTATTTTTAATGAAAAAAATTTATTATGCCGCCACTTTTGCTCCTACGACTGCTCTTTGAACTCCTGCCGCTATTTTTGGTGTAAATCTTTCTTTCGCTTGTAATTTCTGAACGTTTGATTTCGTTTGTTGTTTCTGTTGTTGAACTGCCTCCTCTGATTCTCGCCTTTCTCCCAAAGCGTCTATTGTTCCTGCCGCTATACCTAACACAGCACCCACAGCCGCCACAGGAGGAACAGCAAGACCAATAGCATCAGCAATACCTGCTCCTATTTGTAATTCATTCCCTGCTCTTTCTTCCCAATTATTCCCTGCGACTTTAAATTGTCCGCCTGTATAATCTTTTCGTAAAGCATCAAAACCTAAACCAATATTAGCCAATCCCCCTGCTTTTGCTCCTATTCCCTTTAATGCCTCTGACTCTACTGCTTTTGCTAATAATCCTTTTTTCATTTGTCCTGCTAATGCTCCTTCTAATGATTTACCTTCCTGTAATGCCGAAGCAACTCCTGAAATTTCTTTTGATTCGACTCCTAATGATTTTGTAGCCTCCTCTATTGCTTTTTTCTGTAATTCTTTTGAACCTCCTGTGAATATATCCTTTAATCCTCCACGAATACCAAGAGCATTAGTCACCCCATCTTGTATTTCCTTCTGTGTTGCCGATTCTTGTTCCCTTCTTAAATTATTTGCTCCATCTTCTTTAATTTGATTAATATCACTGGCGATCTGACGATTTAACAACTCCGCCTGTATATTGTAATTTTCTACCTCCCTTAATCTCATATTACCTATTAATCTCGCACGATCATCTCCATTCGCCATAGTCATATCCATATTAATATTTATATGATACAAAGTTTATTTTTTAAATTTAAAAAAAAATTCATTATTCTAACCAAATTATATCTCTCGGTAAATCAATCTTATAACAATAATAAAAACAATCAAAATTACACGAAGTCTTTTCTGTTCCATTCTTTAAAAAATGAATTCTTTTCCTTGGTATTATAATCTGTATAGGACTATCTGTATTTTTAAAATTCTCTCTAAAATAACTAGTGCAGATTTTACTACACGGCATAATCAAAATAAATGGTTTATCTAATTCTTTTAATCTTGGCATTATCTTCTTAACATCACTAAATGGAGGATTACTCACTATTATTTCTCCGTGATTTGATGTAAAAAAATCGTGATTATTATGGATCACTTGAAATCCTAATGAAACAAGATAATCACCACTTTTACCATCACCCATAAATGCTTCCCATATTATTTTATCTTTTGGTATGAACTCCTGTATATTCTCCCACGCATATTTAGGAGTCATATAATCATCATCTTTTTGAAATGTTTTTGTGTGGAAAGAAGCCATTTATCATAATATATAAATTAATTATTGATTTTAACCATTCCACAAATAATGAACACTCCAATAATTTGCCGTATTCTTATCTTTCCATGTTACTTCGCCTTTTTTATTACGAATACCTTTCGCACGAGCAAGATATGATTTTCTTCTTTTTGGATCTTTATGTTGCCGAAAGTCTTTCATTGAGCTATCGCCGAAATGAATTGTTTTGTATCCTTTCTTATTATCTGCTTTCACATATACTGAGAACTTTTTTCCTTTAGGAGTTGAACGTCCCTTAAAAGGTTTATATAAGATAGGCTTTCCTTTGGAATCCAACGGCATTTATTTATATGTAGATTTCTTTTTCTTTCCTGATTTTTTAACTGATTTCTTTTTTGTTGGATGTTTATCACCCTTCATTAATTTACCATTAGGCATATAATGAAATCCTTTGGGAGCAGGAGGACGTTTTTTAGGAGGCATTTATTCTGATAAACATTATTTTTTTATTAAATGTTTTTTATCTATTTTATGTGCCTTTGATGAAGGGTCAATACTCGCATAAACACGACTAAGACCCCATTGGTCTGCTGATTTCACTTGTTTCCGTACTGATTGAGGATTACTGTAAAATGCTCCCATACCTTTCTTTTTAATAGTTCTTAATCCTGATATTTTATATCCTGTTAATCTGCTGATCTCCGCCATAGAATGTCCTTTATCCTTAGGAAATCCATATTTCTTGTTAAATTTCTGTTTATACGTAAGAACCATTTATAATCAATTACATTTTATTTTTAAAAGATAAATGAATTTATAGCATAAGGCTTCTGTTTTCGTATTGAAACGTTTAAGAATTCCTTGTTTTATGAATATCCATTTATTTCTAGTTTTACAATAAGAAATATTTTTATGTCCTGATGAATTATCTTTACGAATACCTTGATTTTCAATTTGCTCTGTGCGTGAAGCCCATCTCAGATTTTCAATACGATTATTTTTTCTATCCCTGTTAATATGATCCACAGTTGGTTTATTTTCAGGATTATTTATATAATATTCGGCGACTAATCTATGGATACTATGAGTTTTTTGTTTATTTTTATGAGATAAAACCACTTGTAAATATCCGGTATTACTTTTAATAGGTTTTAAAATTCTTTTTGTTTTCTTATTTTGAACTCTTCCATCATCGTAAATGAGATAATTCGGATAATTAGTTATTTCCATTCTTTATACTTGTATAAATTACTACTCAAACCTTTAATATAAAAAATTATTATCTTTTAATTTGTATCTTTTATTATTAAATGTGAAACCATTTTCTGCATCTGGCAGATAGAGAGTGGCTATCGCGGGGAAAATAAATTTCGTTATTTTTTGTTTGGTTTTCTGGATTCGCTTGAATTCAACATCAATAGCACGTTTTTTGCTCCTATGTTGAATATCAAAGTATATATCTCTACACGTTTCCCAAGTATCAAAATAATAACCGTGTCCCCCTGTAATAATATATCTTTCTGTATTAATAAAATTTAAACCTTGATGACACAAAATTGTATCCCTATCTAATTTATTTTTTAAAATTGGTGATTGGAATCTTCCACCAATATAACAGAAATCTTTTACATTTTCTAATTCGATGACACGATCAAAATCTAACATAGCGTCATCTTCTAAAACTATCACATTATTTAATTTCTCCTTTATAATATGTCTCATTAATGATAAATGACTTTCACTACATCCTGCTACACATTTCCTCAAATTTTCATTACAATTCCAATAAAAATTATAATTCTTATTAATCCAATCTATATCAAGTTCTTCTCGTCCATTACATCCTTCCCATCGTGTATAACGACCATCATATTTATCAAAACGTTTTTCATCAATATTAATCACAAATACTTTCATTACTATTTAATAAGATTTTTTAATCCATAAATAAACTGAATATTAAATCCTCAGGAACTCTATATCTATCCAATTTATTTGTTCCCCCTCCTACTGTTATAGATACATCTAATTTATGTTTTGTTTTCTTTTCCCCAACATTATGAACGTCTTTTGATACATTTAATCTGTGTTTTTTAACCATCATATTTGGATAATCTTTATATTTTTCTCTTAACTCTGCTGTATTCACACGAACTATTTTATCACCATCCATAACTGTTTTTGATGTTCCCATTCTTTCTTTATGGATTTTTTGATTATCTGTTATAACCATATTCTCACAATCATTATGACATATTAAAGCATTCCAATCTTTCTTATTCGTCCATATACGAGTTTTTTTCTTATAACCCCAATCACTATATTTGCAATAATCAACATCGTAAAAAGGAATGTCCTTCATAAATTCTCTTTCCTTTAATTTACCTGTCGCAGGGTTCTCAATAAACCATAATACAGGATTAAAATATTCTATTATTTCTAATGCCTTCATAACTAATTTATCTCCTTCCTTCATATCATTCTCCATTATTTCTTTTGTGTATATAATCCCATCTTTCTTTTTACGACCTAACCAACAATTTTGTAATCTTGAATAAGCAACACATGGGGGCGAAGCCCATATTATATCAAACTCATCTTTATCATATTGTTTATAATCAAATTCCATTATATCTATTTGATGATCTGCTGGTAATAATAAATCAACTGATATTGATTCCCAACCAAGAGCATCACAACATTTACCAACAGACCGAGTTCCTGAGAACAATTCAAGTATTTTCATTAAATGATACAAATATTATATTTGATATTTTCAAACACGGATAATTTTAAATTTTAAAAAATTATAAACTTAATAATAATAATACTTGATTAATGAATAATCAAACAGAACAATATATTGATACTATTCTCGTTGAAGCGGATAGGGATTCAGCACAAGAAAAACATTTAGATAATAATGCAACTTGGAGAAATTCATTCACCAATTCTATTATCTTAAATCCTGGGGACAAAGTTTCAGTTTATTCCGCATTTATTAATGAACGAGGAGCAGAATCTCAAAACTCAGTTGAATTTGATGGTAATAAATTAGGTGATACAAATGTTGATTCACAAAAAACATTTAATTATACCAAATTTGATGAAGGATCACAATTTTATCTCACAGCAACTGATATTTATGGTGATAATCCTACTTTTCAAAATGCTACGAATACAGATGAAACTATTGAATTAAAAGATAATGAAGCCAATATAACTATTTCTTATTTTAAAAGTATGGATTGTTTATCCTATATTCAATTGCCTCGTCGTTTTATTCCGAGAACTGCTTTACTAGGAGGAGCGAACGTTCATTGGGGGATGGATGATTTATCAGCAGTAGATAATATAGGAGGTTTGGGTGCTGATATGGGAAGAGTTAATCGTGAAACAGCAACTCTCGCAGATGATTTTAAAGATACTTATGGATTCGTTCCAAGTGATTATGATCCTATACATCATTTTGATGGTGGTGATCCACCTGGTGGAAATCTTGGAACATTAAAAAGATTAATTTTAAGAAATGATGGTTCAAGATATACAATATTCGTGAGAAAAAATACGTGGAGACATTTGAAAAACTTTCCTGTTGGTGGTCTCGCCCAACTTCCTGCCCCCCCTAATGTTGGTGATGACCTTAATAAATATTCACCACCTTATTATGCACGTGATCCTGAATTTTTTGACTATATACCTTATAAAGAATTACATACCATCAAAGCAGATAAAGGTTTTTCATCATCAAAATTTATAGCTGAAGATTTGACAAGACAATTGACAGAACCTGAAAGAAAAAGAACAGACGCATTTATGGAAGGGACAGGAGTTTGGACGGATACTTATTTTGAAATCGTCCAAAATCAATCATTATCTCAAAAAACTTATAAACCTTTCAGAGCAACTAATGATTTTTATAATGCTGAAACAAAATATGATAAATGTATGAAAAACTCTGATACGAGTAATAATGGAGCAGTTCCACCATTACTCACAAATGCTGGTTTTGATGGTTCAACTACTCTTGAAAGACTTAGTGATGGAGGAATTCCTCCAAATTACACATATCGTGTCAGTGAGGCTACAAATTCACAATCACAATTTTATTATGAATCATTTCAATATATAGCCTTAAAACGTCCTGAAATTTATGAAGCAGGATCTGAATTAAATGATATTTTTGGTTTATATGCTTCAACTGTTTTCAATCAACAACATTCGAAAGACAATCCTTTTGAATTCCATCAAGGAATAGTTTTAGGACAAAAAAAAGGAACATATGATATACCAACACTCGCCAAATTTAAAAAATTTATCAACTCACAAGAATTATATCCTGAACTATTCACTTTTGAAAGTGTTTTCCAAATGTATGATTATATTAATGTTGGAAATCCTTACGTTCATTATGATAATGGAACAATGGAAAGTTTAATCAACATTAATAATGCCAGATTTTTACATATGAATATCGTTGGTGAAGATATTATGACTGATACTCTCGCTGATGATTCCGTTAATAATCTTGATGTTGAAGGATTAATAGCAACTGCGAAACTTGGTTGTTCTTATTATGATTTCAGGGGAACAAAAGTCAGTCCGCCTGGAAGTGGGACTTTTGATTTTGTAAGAACATTAAATCAAGATGTCAAATCACAACCTTTCTTTTTTCATTATGATCCATCTCAAAGAGATATTTATTATGAAAATCCTGACCCTTCTCTCAATCAATTCACATATGGTTGTTTTGGTAAATCTCCTGCTGGTGGTATTTTGATATATCCTAATTTATTAAAAGATGCTAATGGTGCGACTGGTAATATTGGATTACCTGTTCCTTTTTTTACCCAAGGACCAGGAAACGACCAAATTTTTAATTATAGAAAAGTTGGTTTTGATAGACATTGGAACGCATGGGGAACTGCCGCAATCGCTCTATCAAGTGGAATACCAACAACGGCACACGTTCCAAATGGAAAAACAGGAGCAACATCAAATGCCGAATTAAATAATGGATTAATTGGAACGAGTATTAATGCTCCTACCAAAGATGCTGGTGAGTCTGTTGCGAATGTTGAATTTGACACCAGTATTTATAATAATTTCTGTTATATTGGTGCGGATAAGCCTGAAATCGGTTATGATGGTAATCATTTCTTTTTAAAAAGATTACATACACCAGTTAATGAAGGTGATCTAGAAAATGTACCAACTCCAAATCCAAATGCCTCGCTTGATGTTTATAAAATGAATCCTATTCAATCATTCCTTAATTATACTCCTACTCAATTCCCATACGAACAACCAATTTATTTTCATTATCCTAATGAACCAAATTCAACAGAGAGAACTTGGTTGAGACCAAATAGAAATCTTCACAAATTTGCTATTTTAGATTCTACAACTGGTATATTCATTGAAGATATTGGGATTCACGAAAATGTTTGGGATAAATCTCTATGGGGTCGTTTGGGTTTCACTTACGAACAATTTAATTCAGGAACTATCCCCTCAGAAAGAAATAAAAATATTAATCCTGCTAATTCTAAATTATTTAATGATGTAATCACGACAAATGCTGAAATAACTGCCGCACAAACAAAAGAATGGCAACAGAATCAATTTAAAAATCCATTATATAACGGACAATTCCTTCACCCATCACAAATATTACTCAAACTCACAAGTGATTCAAGTGAAGTAAAAGTTGATTATTATCCCCCTGTTGTTGTTCCTGCTGAATCTATAAGTATTCTCGCTGAAAATTATCCCCTCGCACTTCAAAAAGGATATTACGCAATAAGAACTGATTTAATTCCTACGAGTGAATTCGCAGGAGGAACTGATGGAAATACAAGTCTTCCCATAATTGGTATTATTGATAAACAAAATCCTGTGAATGATTTCTTCATCGGTACTGAACAAACAATTCAATTCACTATTAATAAAAAAATGATTTTCTCTTCTGTATCCATAGCCATCACTGATCCTGATGGTTCATTCGCTCACTGTGATGAAAGGTCTTCTGTAGTTTTTAGAATTGATAAAAAACAATTACTTAATAAAGATATTAGAGGAGATATTATTCGTCAGATCCAGCAATCCCAAGAATCTCAAAAAAAATAATCAATATTAATTTATAAAACTATATAAATGGCGAAAGTTACTGAGGAAACATTAGAGAAGTTGAGAAAAATGAGGGAGGCAAAAAAGAAAAAGGAAAAGATTAAAGCACTCCCTAAAAAAATATCATCAGCAGATATTAAACCACCAAAAAAGAAAAATTTGAAAGTTGAAAAAAAGAAACCACCAACAACTGGAAAACCATCCGCCAAATCACAGGCTATGATGGATAAACTCAAAAAAGAAAAAGCACCAAAGAAAGAAGCACCGAAAAAAGGAAAACCATCTGCTAAATCACAGGCTATGATGGATAAACTCAAAAAAGAAAAAGCACCAAAGAAACAAATTAAAATCACTGATGCAATTTATGAATCATTTAAAAAACCAAGCGATTTAAAAGATTTTCTTAAAAAACACTCTGATAAAATAGTATTGATAGAATGGGACGGGAATGATTGGGACGACATACAACAATATTCTATGTCTGCTATTGAAAATAATATTAAACGGATGAATAGTAAAGAAGCACCGAAGAAAGAAGCACCAAAGAAAAAAGCACCGAAGAAAGAAGCACCGAAGAAAGAAGCACCGAAGAAAGAAGCACCAAAGAAAAAAGGAAAATCTAAAACTATTAAAACATTAAAACCAATTGAAAGGAATCAATTAGCAGGATTATTAGTTAAAAATTTCAAACTCCCTCTTAATCGTCGTTTTTATGACGATGAACGTATTAAGGAGGAACTTCAAACTTTATATCAAAAACCCAATAATTGGATTGACAATCCTATTGTGAAATTAGATAATAAACGAATTAAAGATGAAACGCGACGTATTCTGGGACAAACAGACATCAGAGGCTTTGAAGATAGGGGATTAGATTATGAACCAATGCCCTTCGGAAATGGGGTTAGTCTTGATGATCTGTTGGGTCGGATTACTGGATGGGATGAAGGTTATTATCAAAGATTATTAAATGAAAAATATTATGAACCAAATACAATCATACGTAATTGGAAAGATTATCTCGCATTTTTACATATTAAAGAGGACGATTTTACTGATGATAATGAAAAAAACAGATTTAGATATATTCAAAGAACTGGTAATAATCTTAACACCCGATTGAATAATAGAATGAAAGATAAAGGAATCATCACAAGTTGGAAATATAAGAAGGATTTAACTCAACCTGGGGACAAAGCAATGAAAACTTTTATTGATAATTATCTTGCTAACCCTCCCGAAATTAATCCAAATAATTTAGATGAGACGTCAAGATCTAAATTGAAGAAAAAATTTATAATGGAAGAAGGAACTAATAAAATTGATGTGATATACAAAAATCAAACACTTAAAATGAATGCAAAAGAAATTATTACTTTTGTTAATAACATTAGTGGATATAAAAACCTATCCAAAGGACAAATAGAAAAATTATACAAGTTATTTATGTTTGAACCGTCATATATATTAGATTTTCATAATGACGTGAAAGCCAAAACAACACTTTTAAAAAAATTAAATATTCAGGAAGGAAATAAATTAGTAATCACACCATCATTTAAATCTAATGAAAACGATGAAGATGCTAAAGCAATAAGTTCTTATGAAAGAGATGTTGCCCTTTTAAAAATTGAATTGAAAAAAGAATAATTATGATAAATCTATTATGAACTTTCCCTTTTTTTTTATGAGTATCGGTGCGTGTGATGGAATAACATATCCACGATAGTTTCTATTACCACGTTCCGTTAGAAAATATTCTTTTTTTGGTTTAACATCCTTTTTTATAGGCATACCCTTTGATTCTTTATTCTTTCCGTTTTTTTAAATGTTTTTTTTTATTTGTTCCTAAAAATGGAAAATATTCATATTCATAAAACTCATACGAAAGCAGATCTCATCCATTTAACAAATAATTTAAATTTAAATATTACTATCTCTCACGGAGATTCTAAAAAAGAAATACATAATAAAATCGTATCTTATTATGATAATATTAATGATGATATTACTTACAAAAAAAATTTATATGGAATTAATGATCTAAGAAGTTTGAAAATATTTCTCTGTAATAAATCTCCTAAAAAAAATGTATCCTTAGCTGAGAGACAACAATTATTAACCATTTGTAGGAAAATATGTTCCTATTGTAAAAATGGCTATATAATCTCAAAATCAACTTATGAAACAGAACAAGATTTAAAAGATGATATTCTGTATATCATTCAATATGGTGATTTGCCTTGTGTTCGTCGTGCTGTGAAGTTATTAAATAAGAATATTATGTTGAAAGAAAAATATGAATGTATCATATCACCAAGTATGAGATCACAAATATTAGAAAAAGAAATTGAAAAAAAAACATATATGAATATTTTAA
>Ga0181394_1001357_pt1 | contig 10742 bp, 21 predicted proteins | sample 17SPOviralmetaG_FD_130123 | JGI IMG/M metagenome (GOLD analysis project Ga0181394, IMG submission 130123) | Marine viral communities from the oligotrophic San Pedro Time Series (SPOT) site, San Pedro Channel, CA, USA - 17 SPOT_SRF_2010-11-23 | ecosystem: Environmental > Aquatic > Marine > Strait...
TTAAGGGACACAGTTGCATCCCCGATATAAAGCCAGCCAAGAAGACGGCCGTATTTACCGACGCCACCAGTAAGTTCAGTCCTAATAGTAAGCTCATCGTCACCGTCAATAGCACCTTCCAACCTGTCTTTAATCCATTCAGTTGCGTCAATACCAAGTGCTTTCTCCTCTAAATCTCTTGTACGTTTCTCTGGTGTATCAACACCAGCAACTCTCACTCTTTCTTTTTTATAGAGATCGAATCCTAAGTCTATTGTAACATCGATTGTGTCACCGTCAACTACTCGGTTTATCTCCGTTACTCGGAAGTTGTAACAACTCTTCCGACTTGGTGGTGTCATTTCCGCCATTGTTAAATTCTGCAAGTGCTCTATTTATAGCGTCTTCTGGTTGAGTCATATTCTTTTCCATCTTTGTTCTTCTTGCATTTCTTATAAACATTTGGTTTATTGAATGCCAATGCATTGGGTCGTAAATATCAACCTCTCCTCTTAATTCTTCTCTTGGTAGTTTTATATCTTTATCAGACCAAGTTGTTGGGCAGTTTGCTGGTGATCCATCTAAAGGTAGACTACAAGCACCAGCAGGCGGTGTCACTGGTGCAGTGCCACACATTGTCAGAAAAAACATCGGTATGATTAATAATTTATTCATCTGGATGCAAACAGAAACTAGGCTCTTCATCATACTTTCTTTCATATTCATATCCATCTAGCACAACTACTGGTGCAACAACACTATGAAACTCACGAAAATATTCTTCTCTATCCTTTGCGTACTCTCTAGTCATTAGGAAAGTAATGATCGTATCTCAATATGTAGTATATCACAATTGTCACAGAAATCAACAGTATGAGTATCATAACATTTACACTGTGAACTACTGTCATAAGATTGCTTTCATAATAAACTCATTAGATAAAATAGGATCATCAAACAGATCTAATTGTACTTGATCTGCATCTACCTCAACATCATCTTTATTCTTACGAGCATGCAACCAATAATATGTACCGTTTTCTCTCTTGTAAAAGTAACTTGTGTTGTGTGAGTCTAGACATGCTACATGAAGCACACATGGATATGTTACCTTACGATTAGGATCTGGTTTAGTTGACTTACCCATGCTTCCATACATGGGTTCCTTACCACTACCATGAGCAGTAGGTGTGTCTCTTAGGACATGCCAATCATATCCCATCATCTCCTCTTTCTCCTTTTCTTATATTCACCCAGTCCTAATAATCTCATAGGTGGTCGAACTAAGAAATGTTCTACAGTAAAGATCCCAAACATTACTAATAAGAAACCTGTCATCCCAATAAGGAAGATAGGTTCTAATATTTTTTCAATTGTTTTATTCATAATTTCTAGTCACGTTGTCTCCAATCATCACTACGATCTGGTTTAAACCAGTCTACAATTTCATCTGGTGAACCGAAACCCCTTTTGTGATTACTTGAATCGGGGTCTCCAATATTCAAGTTATTCAAAAAAGACTCGTCAGGAGTTGTTGCCATTTTTCTCGCTTTGTTCAACATTCCTCTTGCACTTGTGTTTGCTTTTGCCAACTTATTTGCCCATATCATATTTTCTAGTGTGACTTCGGTTCCAGAAGCAACGTCTTTACAGATTGCTTCCAACCTCAGACGGTATTGTGTAGATAACATAAACTAATATATGTAATAAGTATATACTATATATTTGTTAAAAAGATGGTTCTAAATCTGATATGTGGTCTCCAAAACAAACTGAATATGTTAAGTCTTCTTTCCAATAGGATCTGTATATCTTATCCCAGATTAAATCAAACTCTTCTTCATTTAAATTTTTAAAAAGGCATCTATCTTCAAGATAGATATGATAAGAAGCTGTCTTTGTCATAGCGTAACCATTGACATTGCATGTTGTAATTCTTTTGCGTGTTCAAGTTCATCTAGGGCAATCTCTGCAATCTTTGTATCTTCGGGATGCCATACACTATATTTGGTATAGGTTTCATAAGCATGCTTCTCAATCTTCATGTTGATGTCATAAGCGTTCTTAGGACTAGAAAGATAGTACCCAACCATAATCCAATAATAAAATAAAACAAGATGTTTGGCAAAGAAGCGGTCAATCCAATACCTGTTACCTTCTCTAAGCTCCATTTCTTCCAAGTGTTCTGTTTCATTGAGTGCCTGATAGAAGTGTTCCTTCATTAAGTATATATGATCTTCTCCTCTAAGGCCAAGACTTTCACGAAAATGTAACACACTAATAAATGAAAAGTATGGCGCTCTTGCAATTACTTCCAATACCCAAAATCTTTGAAATTCTCTACCTCTGTAAAGAAAATCTAAAATATAGATTGTGGTATCTAAAACCCAAGTATTAAATTGTTTCATTTAATCCTCTCTAGTATATTATTATTTAGTATAACACACTAGGTAAAAATACGCATTCACTAACAATTCTTATTTAAGTCCTCAGCCATATTACCACCTATCTCTGCACCTTGATTACCGCCAAACATTGCTACCCAACCAGCCACAACCCAACCAACAAAGGGAATAGTGGAAACAGTAGGAGCGGCAGCAGCACCAATACTAGTCCCAACCAGTCTCCCAGTTCCTTCTGCACTTCCAACTGCTTTGATGCATGCTTCACTTTTTCTTATTGCAGTTATGTCCTTCGCTTGTTGTTGAGTCAAACCAGGCGATTGGTCAATCCATGACCTGTGATTTGATACTGCACCACCTTGATTAGTTTGACCATCCATAACATACTCTTCAACAACTTTGGTTGTGTTGTTTGCGAGTCCTAAGAAACCAGCCTTCTCCTTAATATCTTTTGTGATATACATTGTCTTAGGATTGTTTGCTTTATATGCAATTTTATATCCGTCCTCGGTTACTTCTGCCTGATAAGTAGTGTAGTCTCCTACAGGAATATTCAATGTAGGTAATTTACTTTTCTCTCTAGTTGCAATATGACCAATCATTCCAATGTGTGAGACAGCAAAAAGACTACCCACTACACCAATCGATATCCACTTTACATTATTCATTTTGTGTCTGGAACTATCTTAACTGGGCCCGATTCGATTCTAATAGTCTGTGCTGGTGCAGTCTCTGATGCCTTCTGGATAAGAAACTCCATATCTTTCTTGCTTATATTAGCACCACCACTACCATCTCCATTCTTTTTCTTACCACCAGCTTGAACACCAAAAGTTGCTAAAACTCCTGTAAAAACTGATGCTATGAAAGTTGGATCTAATTTCTGTTCTGGTATTTTAAGTGCCTCTGGCAACTTAACGTAGGCAAGAGTTAAAATTCCACCTGCCCATACCAACACGGCCAGTCTCACGAATGTTGAGAGTATTGCTATCTGTTCTTCCTTATCATCTGCTGCTTCTTTTAACTTACCAAGAAGACCAACCTTCTTTTTAGGTTCTTCTTTTTTAACTTGTTCAGCCATAATAATGTTACGATCTCAAGTTATTTAGTCAACCAACATCTTGTAACTTCTCTAGTACTGTTGATGCCTGCATAGGAGCAACATCATTTAAACCATTTGCATCGAACCAAGGTGCTGTCTCCCAGTCGAAACCTTCTCCGAATGTATTGTCTGCCTCTGCAACATACCAATGACATGCTGCATCTGGTATATCTACAGCACATACTGCCCAGTCATCTGTCCACTGTGGAACTTGAACCCAGATTACAGGTTCTTTGTCCATGGCATATGCTGTTTGACTCACACCAAATAACAATACAAACACTATCAACCAAGAAAATATTCTAGGAATATACTTTACTGATGGGGGATGTTTGTATGCTTCCATAACGTCGTGATAATTCATTAGATTAAACCTGAGTAACCAGCTACAGTGCCTATAACTACAAAAAATCCAAATTCTATGAGTGCATAGTATGGATTATAAAATATTTTTTTCATGCGAATGCTACTGATCCTACACCTGATACGATGTATGCTGTAACTAATGTTGTGAATAATAAGTGTTGCATTATGCTCCTTGATAAACTCCTACTGGTGACATTACTCCACCACCCTCATCATCATCGTCATCATCTGATGTAAACAATAGATTGATGAAGACTAGAATTCCTATGGGATAGAAACACCATAGGATTGCTAGAAAGGGTGATATTTCATTTGTCGGGGACAATTCTGACATTTATACAAAGCCAGGAATGATCTGTCCTGTTGTTAGGTAAGCACCTAACCCTGCTATAATACCGAGCATGGCGAGTCTGCCATTAAGTTTCTCAGCAAATAACTTTTCTTTTTCTATTTCTTTTTTCATTAGAAGATGCCTGGGATGATTTGTCCTGTTGTTGCATATGCACCGATTGCTGCAACGAAACCAAGCATTGCTGCCCAACCATTAAATCTTTCTGCTTCTGGAGTCATGAGTTTTTCCTCTTTGTAATTAATTGTGAATTGTGAATTGATTTTCATTTCTTAAAAGAAACCTGGCGCTATCCATCCGAATAGACCGTAGTTGATTGTGCCGATTACTAGACCAAGCATCGCTAAGCGACCATTGACCCTTTCAGCATATCTCCAATAGGAATGATTTTTCTCCATTAGAAGATGCCTGGAATTATTTGTCCTGTAGTTGCATATGCACCTACTAGTGCAACGAAACCAATCATCGCCCAACGACCATTTACTTTCTCAGCGTTCTGAGGATATCCATCGTAAGATACGTTCTCATCGATATAAGGACGAACTTCAGTCGGATAAGCGTTTTGTCTTCCACCTGATTCAGTTGTTACAGTCATTTAAGATTCATTAAGTTATGTTACACTATTATATATACAATGTAAACTTTTGTCAAGTATTTTGTCTATATACACACATACTATTAAGGAAATCTTAAGAGTTATATAACTTTTACTTATTCTACTATCCCAATACTGTTACAGTTCTGTGTCTGATGATACCGAACGTGAAGTCCTTCAATAAAAATAAATGTCAATATGAGAACTAATATTACTTTGTTAATCATAATGTATGAATTACTGGCTTCTCATTTATTAATATGTCATACAAATCCATATCACTTGCAGCAGACACTGGTATAAATTCTCTCTCCGCTTTGAACAAGTCATCACGAAGTGCCTGATTAATTACGATTGATCCTTTCTCTCCTGAGATAGAACGATGATATGTATTAGTGGGTATTACCAACGCACCACTAGTACGATTTAAATGAACAATATGGTATGGATATCTCCAATCAAAATTTACTAACTCAAAAGTTCTCTCTCCAGACACAACACGGTTGTGGTCTACTTGATGATAGTGTATATAAAACTGTTTAGCACCAACCTTATCATCAGGTGGTGATATTGCAGGGCCTTCGTGTATTACAAGGTCAGATGCATTTGATTCCTCTACAGATATATCATAAAAAATAACATCAGGTGTTTCTCTGAACACCCGATGTTTTACAAAATTAACGTCACTCATAACATAATTTTAGTTTGATTTAGAAAGTAAACTTTACTCCTACTTTTCCAGACCAGTCAACGTCATCAGTAGCAGTTACTCCAGAGATTTCTCCGTAGAACTTATCATAAGAACCACCAAGGTATCCAATGAATTCTACATCACCGAACTCGTCAGCAGTTTCTGTGTGAGTAGCTGTAGGGCCACCAGCAACATACCAACCAATACCTGATTCAGTTGTTCCTTCGTATCCTACTACTGCTTCTACTCCACCAGATGAATATGCACCGTCAGGATATGAACCAGTTGCTTCCAAATTAACGTAAGGGCCAGCAAATGCAGCACCAGAGGCTAGAAGAGGGGCGGCAGCAAGAGCTGCAATTGAAGTTTTAAACATTTTTTTTTATAGTGTCTCGCAGATGATAAAAAACCTGCGGATGGAAAATCTTACGACAAGACTTTTACATTCTACGCAGGGTACGATCTTTCGGGCCTTTGTTCTATGTAATTGTATTTATAGTAACAGAACATCTTTCTATTGGCAACTATCTACTTATCCTGACACTCAGGTGGGATACGGCCTAGGTATGGATCATAGTTAAATAACTGACTTTGATCCTCCATTTGTGCAAGTTGTTCTCTCCAATGATCTAAAATTCCTTTGTGACTTCCCTTATGAAAGACTTCGATATGTTCTGGGTGTATGGATGAACCAAGTTCAATCTTATAATGGAAGAGTGGTATAGCATATGTACGACCACAGTTGTAAATAAGATCATCAGCAACTGGTCTTGGTTTAACACCTTGATCTAAACGAAACTTATCACCAACACAATGATGATCAATCAGTTTCTTAGCATGATGACGAGTAATCATATAACATGCAGTAGAGAAATCATTGACCCAACGGGCATGCATACTTGCATAGACCACGCCTGGATTGATGATTGCAAGTTGTATCACGTCCCAATCATAAGGCACTTTCTCCATGAACTCATCCCAGTTGAACTTCCAGAAACGTGCAGTATCAAAACTCACATCATCTTCAGCAAAGATTGCATAAGGTGTGTCTGAAGTTTCATACCAATGTTTGATTGCTTTGAGATGCGATGTCACACATCCAACCTCACCAGATGTAATACCTTCTGGATAATTACCTTCAAGTATATGTTCAAGTTTATCATTACGACCATCAAAGGCAGATATACGAGTTGGATTCAATTCCCAATACTTACACATTGACTGCATTTCAGTATCTCTTTCTGGTTGTCCATCAAGATTGATATAGTATAGAGGGCCAAAGTTCTTTAATTTATGTGTAGCTTTGTTCTTGTCACCGTAGTGTGAAGGAATCTCTGGTTTTGATTGAGATGCAATTAACTTTTCAACTGATGGTAGATAATGTTCTTTTAACATCTTCTTCCATTCAAATTGTTTTCCATACTCAAGTATCTCTTGACGATGGTGTATTGAATACTCACGGTTTCTTATGATCTGTCCTTCAACATACTCAATGTCTTTAATCTTCTTCTCAGGTATGACTGTAATAAACTCTTTATCAACATCTAGATTCGCAGTTGCATACTCACTGATTACAACACCAAGTCCAGCAGCAAACGCCTCCATAATTACAAGAGAGTGTGCCTCTCCATCAGACAGTAGAACTAGATTACCATAGTCTGTGAGTTCTTTATAGAGTTGTTCCTTTGACCACTCACCAAGATAATTATTCTTTGTATCATATCTTTCATCAACAATATTACCAGCAAACCATAGAGTTGGAATGTTCTGAAATAGATGTTGTCTCTTACGATAATCAACCTTTGCCAGATACATACTGCGATGTGGATATTCTGGTTCTTCTTTAAAGTTAAAGACATCAACGTTCACACCATTTGGTGTGACAAATAATTTATCCTCTGGAAAATTACTAAAGATTCTATAGATATTTTTGATTCCTTCTGACAGACAAAACACATTTGGTTTCATGTCTTGAAACTTATTGAAGATATTCACATACCCATTCATCATGTCTGGTCTTTCCAAGTAACCAAAGTGTGATGTCATTGCCTTTGGTTGTGTGATATGTGGATATAAAACTATGAAGTCATCATAGTTGATATGCACAAAGTCTGGATTAAACTCATTGATTGCAGCAAGAACTTTATTACCATCTGTGGTATTAATGATCTGCACCTCTTGTCCTAAGTCCTTTAAGGCGTTAGCCATGTCCCATATGAGAGACTCTACAGCACCCCACCCTTTCGGTGGTATTGGCATTAGACCTGGCCCAATAATCGAAATCTTCATTCCATACCCTCAATGTTTTCAACGTAAGTCTTGACTAACTTTTGCCAAGAAAAATTATCTATACCATACTGACGTATCTCTTTCCTCATAGTAACAGATATGTCTCGATTCTTTTTAAGTTCTTGTTCAACATATTCAATATCATTCCACTTGTCATCTGGAATGACTGTCACAAAAGGCAATGACTTGTCTAAGTCATGTGCTGCATATTTAGATACGACTACACCAAGTCCAGATATCAAGGCTTCCTTGATGACTAGAGGTGTTCCGTTCTCACCATCAGATAACAATAACATATTACCATAATCTGTGACGTGTTGCAACTTACGTTGATGACTCCACTCACCAAGATAAGACTTTGCATCTTTGTCAAAACTTGTGGTATTTGTGTAGTGTCCTACAAATTCAATATCAGGTATTGCTTGATATACATACTGTCTCTTTCTTGGTTCAATCTTTCCGAGATAGATTGTCTTATCTGATTTAGATGGTTTCTCATCAAACTTGTAGTCACGATGTTGTGCTCCGTTAGGGCATACCAAAAGTTTGTTCAGTGGTGCATTATCTTTCTTATAAGTTTCATAGTCTTTATATGAGATGCAAAAATTATAATACTTATCATTCTCAATCAACCACTTATAGATCTTATCATATCCATCGTAAGGATGTCTGTCTGGTTGATCGATGTAAGGATAGTGTGAACTGATTGCCAACTTTGAGTTTGGACATGCCTTATGAATATAATCCATGATGTCATAGAACACATCATAATGAACATGAATATAATCATACTCTTCTTTACAAAGATCACGAATGATTTGACTTCGATCAGGAGTATTGATGATAGTTCCTTCATGACCTAACTCACCCAACTCTGTGGCATAATCCCAGATCAAGGATTCAACAGCACCCCATCCTTTTGGTGGTATCTCTATGATGCCAGGCCCGACTAATGCAATCTTCATTCTTCAACGTAACAAACTTCTTTAAAATTCTTGATGAATGTTTGATCATCAAAGGCAGTTCTAAAATAACTGAGAGTTGGAAACTCTAGAAGGTCATTATGAAATGCAAATACTTTTTTGTAAATATCATCTTGAGGATTCTTACCCCAGAATGTTTTATCATTCTCATTGAACTTCAAAGGCATTTGTTCCTGTTCTGAACTATGATTCATTGAACCATTAGTGGTTTTATATCCACCAGTCTCCTCTAGGGTCAAACAAAGAAGTAACTCATCTGTAATACCCTCAGCGTTATTAGGTATGCTAGCAAATACACTATCAAACTTCTTGTGATAGGTGTCAAATATGTGGTCATGTTTATCCTTCTGAAACAAAAATAATCCTGATGCAAAGTAAGGTATATCTACTTTATCTTCTTCAATTAGATGACTAACTAAACCAATGTTAACACGGACTCTTGATAGATAATCTTTTAACTCAGGAACCCACCAGTGACGGCAGATTAAAAAGTCATCTCCAGCTTCTTCAATTAATTCATCAATACGATCATTGACAATCACAGTATCAGTATCCATGTAAAAACAATAATCTGTTTCAACATACTTGTTGAGATGATATCTCATTTGCCAGTAATGTGGTTTGAACCATCCTTCACCCTTTGCTTCATCAACAGGGAAAGGAATGATGCGAACATTAGGTTTATCTTCATCAGCTTCTAATCTACTATCAGCATCAAGAATCACCACTTCATATGGTTGTTCGATACGTTCTAGAGATTCAAGAGAACGAAGTAGATTGTTATAATGTTTGTCCTCTCCGCCAACAATATAACCGAAAGTAATTTTACTCATAATGTACCTTGTATTGATGTACGATAGGTTCTTTAGAAATAGTCCAGATAGGATTAGATGTGGTTTCTGTCAATAGATTGTTATGTCTATACCTCTTACCACTTAAAAAGTAATACATGGGCATCCAAACGTCAACCCACCCTAGATTACCACATAAGTTTTCTTTAATATAATCAAACTCTTCATCAAATATTTTAATGACTCTTTCATAGTTCTCCAAGAAAGTTTTTGCATTGAAAATACTTCCACCACCTGTTCCATAATAATTTACATTCCATTCAACACCATACTTGAGTGTTAGATATTCCATGAAAGGTTCTTGTAAAATATTTCCTGGCTTTGCTTGACCAGCAAACTCCCAATCTTCTGGAACATGTATCTCATTACGAATGAGAATGTCATCCTCCATCATCAAAATATGATCTGTATTACAAAGAGTGCAAGCTAATCTAAAACGATCCAACCATTCTAAAACTTCAACCTTTGTCATTCCATAGATACCAGACTCATGAGTATGATCTCTATAACCTAAGTTATCTTCCTTATGAACATAAAGACAATTATACTTTTTAGCAACACGATGAAAACTCTTACCACCATCACATATTAAAACATATGGATTGTCTGGATGAAATTGACGGAAACTCTTTATGGCTTCTTCAGTTGCTTTAGGTCTAGTATAAACCTGATGAAATACTCCCAGTGTCATAATACTTTCAACATTCCATTAATACGATTTACATATGTGTGTTTGTACTTTACAACTTCCATTTGATGACGAATCAAATCTTTGTCGTCCTTATATTTAAGGCCTTCTTCAAACATCTCTTTTACGGTTGGTTTACAGATAACCGTATCATCTATAAACTTAGCATTGATAGGTGAGTTTGTGATTCCAACATGACCATAACTAATACTCTTAACTAGACGGCACGCTAAGTATCCCCACTTCTTATGTGTGGCATTTCGGAAGTCAGGTGACATGAAACTTTTCTGAACTAACTGACGATTTAATTCATCAGTCACAGGATTTGTCCAAGGATTTACATAGACAAACTGAATACTCATGTCACGACAGTAGTTAGCAAACTCATTAATGAGATGTGCATTGGCAAATCTACCTTCACCAGATGTGCTTCCTATAAAGTAATAA
>Ga0181394_1001359_pt1 | contig 10732 bp, 11 predicted proteins | sample 17SPOviralmetaG_FD_130123 | JGI IMG/M metagenome (GOLD analysis project Ga0181394, IMG submission 130123) | Marine viral communities from the oligotrophic San Pedro Time Series (SPOT) site, San Pedro Channel, CA, USA - 17 SPOT_SRF_2010-11-23 | ecosystem: Environmental > Aquatic > Marine > Strait...
CCTGAATCTTCTGCTAGTGGTGTCGTAATATCACAATCAAAATCACATATATTTATTCTCACAGCAAATCATTTCTGTACAGATGATCTAGAAGATGAAGATGAAAAAACTTCTTTTAAAGGGGTGAAAACAATTAAAGCATTTATAAACGCTACTGAAAGGGAAGCTCAAGTTCTTTACGAAGATAAAGACAATGATTTGTGTCTCTTAGGAGCAATTAAACTTGAAAGTGAAGTTTTTAAACCTGTAAAATTTGCTAGTAGTATGCCTAAAATAGGGGACAAGGTTTATAATTTTGCTGCACCTGATGGTATTGGTTCTCCAAATACTCGACTCATGTTTGACGGATATTTTGCGGGTTGTGAACAGGGGTTTTGTATGTATAGCATTCCAGCAACTTTTGGAAGTAGTGGATCTGCTGTTTATAATGAAAAGGGCGAATTAGTGTCAATATTAGTCGCAGCTGCAATAGACTTTGAAAACGTATCAATGGGTCCTGATATCCAAAAAATATCAACATTAATAAAATCAGTCGATAGTGTAGTAGATATATATTAGTAAAAAAGAGGAAGCAATGAAATTAAACGTTGACCATGACCTTCATTATACACCTGAGCAGCTGAAACTTGCTGGAGAATTTATTTTGTTTTGTGCAGATAGTTTACCAATAGAGGGAGAGTTTAGTGTCTTCCTGACCAATTCTCGAGAACAACACGGCATAGCAACAACAGCGCTTTATGAAGTAGGTAATAACTGTTGTCGTGTCTATTGTAAAAATAGAGCACTGGCAGATGTATTAAGATCAGTGGCACATGAAATGACACATATGATGCAAGATCAAATGGGACTAATAAGAGGTGAAATTAGAGATGCTGGAGGTTTTCACGAAGACCAGGCAAATTCAAAAGCAGGTGAGTTAATTAAACTTTTTGCCAAGAGTAAACCTGAAAGAAAAATGATATATGAAAGATTAGGACGCCGGTCCATTTATTAAAAAGTCTCTAGCGCTCTTGTAATCAGGTCCAGGTTTGTGGCCGCCGTACTTTTTTGTGTCTTTTTTGGCTTTTTCAATATTCCAACCAAAATCTTCCATGTAATATCTACCGACATAAGCTCCGGTTCTATCAGCGCCGTGTGTGCAATGAATTAAAGTGTTACCGCTTTTTAGCATATTTTTTGCTTTATCAAATGCAGATCGATTACCCATGCTGTTTTCACCAATAAAATTTTTAAAAACAGTTAATCCTGCTTTTTCAGCATTATTTGCAGCAGCTCGTCCACCTTCGTCAGCGTTTAGTGAAATTACGTTTTTAATTCCATATTCTTGACTTAGTTCTTTCCAAAATTTAACAGTTGGATTTGTATGTTTATTCTTGATCCCTGCGCGATAATTGTTATTATTGTCTAATATTCTGTGAAAATTAATTCCGCCCTTTATTCTTTTACCTAACCTTCCTTTCCAAGATTCTTTATTAAGTTTTTTTTTATCACCTGATGAGGCCTCTTCGCCCTTACTTAATTTATTTTTCCACTTCAATACCTTAGATGCAATATAACTCCTGTAGGCGTTATCGTCTTTACCATAGTACATTTTTGTTGTTGTGTGATAGTCACCTTTGTTAATTGCTTCTTTAAAGCCATTTTTTTCCGGAAGTCCCACCCAAGTCCTAAAAGACTCAGCTGAATAATTTACTGGATTACTATCAAAGGATGCTTTCCATGCGGTAGGGTCATTTCCATATTTTGGCAATGTATAGGCACCTAATACTTGATAAAGACCCCAAGCACCACCTGCTATAGCATGCCATGGAGAAATTTTATAAGCAGCCTCAAAAGCTTTTTTAGCTGATTTCCCGTAGAAACTAGCACCGTTTGAGCCCACTTTTGTATGAGTAAATTTTAATGTTGCAGCTCTCATTTCTTTCGCTTTAACCGAATCTATTTTGTCCACCCCGGCTTTGGTAGCCCATTTGCTGCCTAGTGCAATATGAAGATTCCATGCCATGGCTTTAGGATTATGATTTGATTCTTTAGACTCAGTTGCGTATATAAAAGCTGGATCGATACCTAACTCTTCTCCTAATTGATTACAGCGCTCAATTACATTTTCACTAATGTTTCCACCCGAGTCGGTTGATGTATCAGAAACATTGATCCCTGAGATGCCACCCATTTCAAATTCAAGAAGAATATTTTTAATTACCCTTCTCAATTCAACCTCTGAGATAATGCTCATTACCTGCGACTCCTTTCGATGTTAATAATTAAAATAAATACACTTTCATATCCTTTAAGTTTTGTTCTTGTTGCTGTTGGTCCATCGCCCACTTTTAATTTAGTACTGCTATCTTTATCAAGGCTTTTTAATTTAAAGTCAATCGCCTGCCTGAGGCCTTTAAAATTAGACATTGTCCCAATAGGATTTTTACCTCTTCTGACTTTGGTAATTTCACCTTTTTTGAAACCACGTTTCTCTTCCTTTGCAAACAATACTTCAAGCCGTACAATACCTCCGGTAAAATTATCTGACTTAATTGTTCTAGCAACAGCCTCTGAGACATCTTCTGAGGTGCCCTCAGGAAAACCAATTGCTTCTAATGTTTTTCCGCCAAGATTACCAGAGTCGACAGATATGCTGATATCGAATCCTCTTCCAAAAGCATCACTTGTACCTCGACCTCGATCGGTCTGACTTAGTTGAGGATCGTTCCCTCCTGATCCTGCACCAAGATTATATTGTCCACCGCCGCCTCTACCACCGCCGCCAGAAGAAATTCCTTTTTTCTCTGCGATATCCATGATGATATTAAGAGCACCTCTAGCGTCGGGTGTATAGTTGGGATAATTTGTACCTTTGTCATCATTCAGTTTTCTAGACATAGCAGGCCAGTCTCTAACTGCACTTATTGCATCGTCGTTACCGAACACTTCTGAAAATTCAGATGTTAAAACAGCACGCCAGACACGATCTGTATCAGGACCCCAGATTCCGTCTTCTTTTGTTAAGCCAGACTCTAAATCATCTTTTTCTATAATTGCATTAAGAGTTTTTTGCATATTTTCTACATTAGATCGATACTTTCTTTTTCCACCTGAGCCTCCGCTTCCAGATATTCTAGCTCCGGAGTCTTTGCCGCCCGATGTTTTTCCTGTTCCCGGATCGCCTGTTCTTAAAAAATTTATAAAAGCAACAATATCATTGTAGAATGCCCCAATAACTGCACCAAGTATACCTCCAATAACTGCACCAGGTGCAGCACTACCAACCAAGAAGCCGATGCCACCACCTGCTACACCACCTGCTACACCACCTGCTACTGTTCTACCAAGTGCTCCCCAGTCTATTTTAGTGTACCATGGTCCTTCACCTTCTTTTGTAAATAAGCCTGAAAAAAGCCCCTTTGCCTTGTCAGCTGCAGCTTTTCCAGCTTCCTTCATTTTTGTTTCCATTGTTTTTTCGTCTGTTTTATCGCCAACAGCTTTCGCAATGTTTTTAATAAAACGAGCTCCGACTAAAACATTTTCATCTGAGCCAAATATTACATCGCTTCCATCCTCAACGTTAACATCTGCAGTAAATAAATTATAGCCACTTATAAAACTATCTTTTGTTGTCGATCCATCACTTAGTTTCACACATTTATCAAATGCTCTTTCTAGAAACGGTCTAGCATGACCGTTAATCTGTGAAACAGAGTAATCATTCCAATTAAAATCCCACTTATGTATCAAGCTATAAATCGCGCTTCCTTCAAAAGTATCATTAGAACCACTCCCGTCAGCTATGGTAAGCAATTCTTGTCTAGACATATCACAATTTTGTGTTCCAGGTGCGTCATTGTCGCCAAAAAGTACGTAAAATTCTTTGCCCTCATCGTCATTAATTGGGCTTTTTCTAAGCATAGATACTTCCTCTTCAGAATACTCATAACCAACAAATTTACTGAATCTATTGGTTGTACGTTCGTAGCCTGAATTCCCAATTGGTTCACTAACAATTCTAGCGACTTCACGATCGATAAGATGAAGCTGACTAGAAGGTTGATTACCTAAAATTTTAAAAATAGATTTAATTGCTTCATCTTGCTTCGATTTTAAACTAAAAATATGATCAACAATTTCATTCGCAACTTTTTTAATTTCTTCGAGTGTTAAGTTAATCTTGAGACTAGCGTAACTCATTCCTAGAAAATCTTCTAAACTTTCTCTTGATTTAACTTCTCCTGACTCAGATGAGGTTTTATCAATTAACTTTGCAGCTTTATTAGCATTGACCTCGAGCGCTTTAAAGTTTCCATCGATACTCGTTTTAATACCAGCCTCAAGGTTAGCAGTTTTTTCTTCATCGCTTACGTTTGATTCCGGATAGGCACTAGTAGCTTCGTCAGGAATATCAACTGCTTTAACATCAGGATATCTATTAATTTGAGTGACGACATCATCACTAGAGGAATCCCCATCAGCTATATCTGCAGTAGGCGCAACAATATTTTTATCTCGTTTATTTATCGATCTTTCTATTACGTCACCTACATCCTTAGTGGGATTTGAAGAAACTAAAAGTTTCCAAAAATCATCAGCAATAATCTGTTCGGATTTAATCGCTTCGATCTCCCCATCAACCCCTCCTTGAATTTTATAGTATCCCCAAAATCCAGCACCAACTATAACTGCCAACCCAATAGCCCAGCCAACAGGACCAACCGCGGTCAACATACCTTTAACTGCCATCCACGAAGCCGGATTTTTAAATAAGTAGTATCCAAGGCCGGCCGCGGCCGCCACAACGCTACCAATTGAACCAAATTTCTTTAAATTACCCATTAGATTTGCATCAGCAATTTTATCTTTATCATCTTTAGAAAACCATTCAGTCACACTCTCAAGCGATTGAATTAATTCAGCTTTGTTTTCTAAACCCTCTAATTGTTTAAGCAAGCCTTCGTCTGATTGTTCTAAAATAATATGTCTTTGAGCCGTTGAATATCTTAAGTGACCATCAATGACAAGTCGACGTCTAATAATGTCTCTAATTTCAGTTTCGTTTAAATGCATAGTTAATTACTCTCTTGTATCATGTTAAATATATTCATTCCTGTGCCTAATATGTCATCCATAGCGCCTAGATCACTTCCCTGTTTATCACCAAGAAGCCCACCCACGTCAAAACCTGTTGATTTAGACACAACATCTGACATGTCAATTTGACATACTATCTTTTCTAAAGGTTCTTGCAATATACCTTGGACTAGTCCCACAACGACTTTATTAAGGCTTTCTGATGATATATCATGAAGACCTTTCGCAACAGCCTCAGGTGAAATAAAGCTATTTTCTCCCATAAAATTAGCTGCCACATAACTTAAAATAACATGACTTCCTAATTCGGTGACAGTTTCAATAATAGCCTCAGTAACAACTGCCATCATATCGTCGCAACTGTCTTCACCAAAATATTTTGTTATCTCTTTATAGTCAACGGCTTCAAAAATATTAGAAACAATTGTAAACATAACACGATTACTATTTTCATCAACACCAAGGCTAGTTAGTGTTTTTTCAATCAGAAACTTTTTTACGATATCTGCTACAAGATCTGAACCAATTAGCTTGTTTGCAATTCCAGCAATATCCTCATTGATTTTAGACTGATTAGATCTTTTTGATTTAATAATTCCAACTTCATTCAAAAAGACTCTTTTTTTAATTGATGCTTCAACTAGTCTGTTTATTTTTTGTTTGTCAACACTATTCTTCATATATGTGCTCCAATAATATAATATAATATATATATTAAACTAAATTAACTATATCTCAACAACATATCGATAATTTTTATTTCTAGGTTTAATAGAGCCCTTCTGACCCGGCCGACATTTAAACACATCAACAACATTAAAATTTTTGTCTAAAAATATAATTGTTAAAGGTATTTTTGTTTTTTCCATTGTAAAGGCATGATCTACATCACTATTATAAGTAAAAATCATACCCCATCCTCGAGGTAAACTATTAAGCGGTGACAATCCTAAACGCTTTTTTTGAAGTGTATCAGCAACCCATAATTTATATTTTTTACCTTTAATAGGGGTTGTAATTTTTCTATACTTTTTATATATTTTAAATGCATTATGCAACACAGACTCCCGCATGGTATAATATAATTATAACCAAGGAGAAAAAAATGTTATTAGTATTTTTATTAAGTGCAGTTGCATTTGGAGGTGAATTGCACCAAGAGTGCGAATGGGAAACAAAACCAATAATAGAAATTTGTCCGGACTCAGCAATGGATATCAATGATGTTGTCCAAAGTCTATCTTATTGGATTGACAGGGGCGTTACAGTAGATATATCAGGCATTCAAAAGGTTAATCACTGTGATCTTTCTAAAGTCAATGTGATACAAATTACAGGTTATAGAAATTTTGATAGAAGTGCCTACCATGCAATGACTAATATCAAGTGGTATTATTACGGTCAAAAAACTAGCACGACAACAGTCTACATAGATCGTGTAACTGTTCAAATTCCATCAAATAAGATCGATAAAGAAGATATTGTTCTTCATGAAATTGGACATGCCTTAGGTTTAGGACACAGCCATGATCACATTATGAAATCAAATCATTAAACAATAAATTTTGACACGAGGTCGGCCATTTGTGAAAGTGACAAAGTTGTAGCTTCTTTATCATCTTCTATTTTTTCTAAAATAGATTTTAAAATATCTTCTTTGATTTTATTTTCATCTAATACTTCTCTTAATTCATAATATTTTGTATATACAGCATTAACAAACTCTTGTGATATGATATCATCATCGACTAGGCTGATAAGCGGGTTTCTAGCAACGCCTTTTTCATCCTCCAACCCAATACCAATTGCAAGAAATTCAATCATTTCTTCTCTTCCAATTCTTTCTATGCCCATATTTCTAGATATGTCTGCAAAAAGATCATCAGGTACTTCACTACGAGCAACATCTTCAGGATTCAAAGGTCGATCAAGCAACTTGCGTATGCTTCTTAATTTACCTGGCACGGTATTAAGTGTTTTTAAGTGACGATTAATCATTGCCGGCAAGGCAAAAAACGAACCAGCAACAAAAGTAAAGGCTTTAAAAGCACGTGCGCCTACATGAGAAACATATCCAAAGTCTTTTAGGAACTCTTGCACGGCAGGTTTTTCTATAATTTCGCATAGATCTTTGCCAAACACACCTTCCAACACCATAACTGTATCAACTGCAGTCTCAATTATGTAATCGTTTCCACCTGAATCCTTAATTGACTTAATAATCTTATCAGCAATAGGACCGGTCAAGTTTCCTTTTCCTTCCCTGACAAGATTTAAGTTTTCTAAAATTATTTTTCTTAATTGACTTCTTGTAATCTTCATACATCCTCTTTAATAGATACAGATATAAATATTAAAAGGATTTTGTAGTTTCTGGATATAGTTTATCTTTTGCAATAGATCTCAACATGACCAGGATCATATCCTAAACCGTATTCATAAAAAGGACTAGACTTTCTTTTTTTAAAATTTGCACCAGATCTTAAGCCTATTTTGACGGCTTCGTCTCTTAACATGATATAGAACTCGGCCTGCTCTTTAATTGACATATTTTTTTGAGGTCTAATATCGACAGCACAAGAAGAGGGTTCACCGTTTTTAGTAATACTATGCTTGCTATTAACTGTTCCTGTGACTCCTCTACTTCCGCCTCTAATCTTAGATAAAACTCTAGAGGCTTTAAAAATAAATTCTTGTCTTTCTTGAGAACGATATGTGTCGCTAATTTTAACTTTATGACCCTTTTTTTCCATTGTCTTAACTAGCTTTTTAACTTTATTTTTAAAATAAGGGTTAAGGTCTTCTAGTTCATTTGTTGAATAACCTGGCATAAAAATATTTTCTATATTTCTTTTTTCTGCAGAAATCAATGTTAATATAATAGTAATAGTAATTAATGTCTTTTTCATATTGTACCTCATTTTATAAATATAGTATACAATACATTTCTTCGCGTTACATATTTTTTGGTTTGTAATATTTTTTAAAATGTCTTTCAAAATCTTCATCCGACCAACCACCGGAGCCTGATTTAGGTTTTGTTGGAATACAACCGTCTATATTTTTATCACCCATACAATCTTTGTATTTTGTTTTCCCATCTTCAACGAAAAAATCACCGGTGTCGACTATTTCTTTTGCTGCAGCAATAATTTGTTCGTGATTATCATGTTCTAAGCCTAGGTCAAACCCAATGTCATTGTTAGCACTATCCATCTCCCATCCGCTATCAAAAGGTCCACCTTTAACATACGATCTGATCGCGCCTTTAAGTTCATATGCTTCACCAATGCCTTTCCCAATATAATCAGCCAAAGGAAAAGTTTGTTTTATCCAATGAACAAGAAAAGCGTAACCAACAATATGTCTAAAAGCATCTCTATGAGGAAAAATAAAATATTCTTTAGAAGAAATTTTAATTGCTTCTTTATGAAGACTTAAGGCTTCTTTTTTAATCTTATTTATTTGATTAGTAAATAACAATGCTAGTTGCTCTTTTATAAGATAATTTTCAACAATTAATTCTAAGTCTTTTCTTTTAATTTTCATAATAAATCATCCTAAGCTTGGGTTTCTTTTGGGTATTTGTCTAAGACTTTTTTAGCTTCTTCCGGAGATGCAATCTTTCCACCCACTTTAATTTTATTTTCTTCGCTTGAGTCTTCATATAGTGACATCAAAGAAGGATGGTTATTTTTATTTGTTTCTCCTAGATAATCTCCTAAATAGTCTTTAGCCATGTTTGTTGCCTTATCTACACCCTTTTCTATTTTTTTAGAATATTTATCAATATCTTTTTTGCTAATTAATGACGATGGAATATAGTCTGTAAAGCCCTTGTTATAGACATATACGAAATCCCCCGGTGACATTAATTCATCTGCAAGTTTAATTACATTATCATTAGCAACTCTAATGCACCCACCAGATGCTCTTCCACCAAGACGGGCTTCTTTATTTGTACCGTGTATATAAATATATCGTGATGATACATTTTTATTTTGTTCTTCTAACCCTTTTAAAGTTAAAGCACGACTAGTCACCTCAGCACTATGACCTTCGTCTGCCCTAGGGCTGTCAATGTTTGCCCCTAAAACAATCTTAGGATTTGTAGGTTTAAGACTAATCAATACTGTGAATTTTTCTTCACCTTTTCCTTTGACCTCTGATATTTTCATAAGTCCGGTACTGGTTTGCCCGCTATTTTCTTCATTGCCGACACCTTTTCTACCGGTTGAGACTTTGCCCCTTAGAATAATACTGTCTCCATCGTAAAGTTTAAAATTTTGCCCCATTGGCGATGGTGATGCATCAACAATTAAAATTTTGTTACTTTCTTTGATGATGTCTTTTTCAATAAAATATCTTCTTACATCACCTGCTGAACTTATTGGTTTTATTTCTTTGGCTTCTTCGTCGCTACTACCACCGGTTACATAATCATAAGCATCAGAAGCTGCTTTTCCTAATGTTGACATTAGACCATCGTCTTCCTCATTGTCGTCTTGATTTTTTTCTTGTTTCACAGTATATATTTTAAGATTTTGTCCTACTGTTATTTTGTTTGGATCTTTTAACTTGTTAAGGCTTTGCAAATGCTCAGATGTACATCCTTCCGGGCATTCATTTGAAGCAATCTTACTTAACGTGTCACCTTTTTTGACTTCATATGTTTTGACGTCGTAACCTTCTGGATCGAATGCTTCTTTAATTAGAGACTCAATTAAATGTCTCAAATTCCTTTTGCTGATTTTCATCGTGAACTCCATAGTTGCAATTAATTAATAATTGCTTTATTTTTCCAAGTATGTGTTATTATACGTTTGCTTGGTATATACGGTATAATGTAGGATAATTTTTAAGATTCTTGTAGCCAATTTTGTCGACAAGAAAGTTACCAAGATTCTTTTGTTCACCAGTAGGATCCCCGAATACTTTTTCTAAGCCAGGATTTTCTTTCATGTATAATAGACCTATTTTTTCATAAAGTACTTCTGAAGATCCGGAGTATTCTTTATCTAATTGTTTAAGTCTTGATTCTACATAATCTAAGATCTCAACGCCTGACATGCCATCAATTCTATTTCTATTAACGATAGAGTCATCAATTGCATTAGCGAACTTATTTAAATAGTCTAACATTTTTGAATCTGTTGCAACGCCTCTGTCAGTCTCGCTTTTACCGTTCTTCATGAACACCAATAAAGAAACTATGTTTGCTAGCGCCTCTTCAACAACTTCCTGATCTCTTTTCCTGCTAGCCTCTTCTTGTTCGATATCTTCTACCTCAATAGCAGCTATCATATCCATTTCCTCTGCTTTGTTTACAGGTTGCTCAAACAGAGTTGATTCAATAAGTCTTTGTAGTTGTCTTCTTGTAATTTTCATTATAACACCTCAATGTATTGTAGTTATAACTATCAAAAATTGGCCAAAAGTTTAGGATGATAATAAAAGAAATTATATATTTTAAATTAATTGGGATTCTCTTTTTAAAACGTGGTGAATTATATCTACAGCTTGTTCGTCACTTATCTTTGGTACACCTACTCCTGCACTCATACCGCGATGAAAAGGATTTCCTCTTCTCGCCCTCAGTTCCCTTACAAAATCATAAGCATCTTCTGCTAGTTCCCTAAGAAAGTCATCAAAA
>Ga0181394_1001361_pt1 | contig 10707 bp, 8 predicted proteins | sample 17SPOviralmetaG_FD_130123 | JGI IMG/M metagenome (GOLD analysis project Ga0181394, IMG submission 130123) | Marine viral communities from the oligotrophic San Pedro Time Series (SPOT) site, San Pedro Channel, CA, USA - 17 SPOT_SRF_2010-11-23 | ecosystem: Environmental > Aquatic > Marine > Strait...
AGAGTTCCCAATAGCGAGATCCTCAGGTTTAGTGCTGTCAGCGCCTTTACAAGAAACTGCGGATACAAACATCTTTTAATATAGGTAATTATTTTAATTATTTTAATTTTAGTTAATTATTTTAAAAAAAATAATATGTAATAATAAATGTACTCCAAGGACAAACCTGCTAAAAAGGAAGTTTTTGAAAAGCGACCAAAAGAACCCAAGCGAGTAAAACCTGAACCCAAAAAGGCAGACAAGCAAGAGGGCGTCTTCGAGGCAACCCAAGATGTTAAAGAGGGAGGTTTACGTAAATCTCTTAAAGTCGGAAAAGACTATAAATTCACCAGACCAGATTTAAATAAACTGAAAAAGCACGAGGTCGGTTCCACATTTGAATTTCAAGATAAAAAACATAAAATGACAGAAAAGATGTCTAAACAGGTACAACTGGCATTAAATATGATGAAAAAGTAAATTTCTGAATTTTTTTATATAATATATATATAAATGAAGTCTTCAAATCCCAAAGAAAAGGAACCTATGGATACAGATTATGATCTAACCATTTTGCCGGTTAAGAAGGACAACCACGGAATTCATTTACGTCGTCCTATTCATCCCATACTCCCAAACTGCGAACAAGGAGCAAATATGCTTATATGTTCAAGTGTAAGATCCGGGAAATCAAATTTGCTGTGTAATGTACTACTCAATTCAAATTTCCTAAAAGATGCCTTTGAGGATGTATACATTTTCAGTTCAACAATTCACCAAGATCAGACTACTAGAAAATTACGTGAAGCATTCCCAGCAACCTGCTATGATAGTTTTGATGAAAATAAACTAATGCGAATTATAGATCATCAGAAATCCTTTGACGACGATGAGCGCCCAGCAATCGCTATAATTCTTGACGATCTCCAAGGTATAAAACCACGTAGTCCCTTTTACACACTTGCCACAAACTTTAGGCATTATGGCATAGGATTTCTATGTTACACAATTCAAAATTTTAAGATGATCCCACCCATAGTCAGATCAAATGCTACTAATTTACTAATAGGTACTAATAATGCGCATCAGATACGTCAGATTGCCCAAGAATATGGAGATGCCTTTGGAGGGGAAGACAACTTTATTAGGTTTCATCGAATGGCAGTTCCAGAGCGCTTTAACTTTCTCTATGCTAGACTAGACCAATACCCTGCTAAACTACATAAGAATTTCGAGACAAAGGCGATATATGAGGACGAAATGTAAACACTAGGAAACGTAAATATTATAATTTAATAAATAAATATTCATATTTAATTATATTCGTATATAATAAATATGAATAGTATTTTAATTGAGAGCAATAGACAAATTGCTGATGCTCAACTTAAGGCAGAACAAGAAACATCTTTATCCAAGACTAGTGTATCTCATACCGCCCAAAATAATAACGCTCAATGGTCTACTACAATCGACAGCGGTATAGAATTACGTCCTGGGGATCAGATTACAATGGAAGCGTGTGCCTTGAATATCAATGGCGCGGGTTCTCAGTCTTTTCAACAATTCAACGGACAAGTAGACATCCCAGAGAAAAATGGGACATTTCGCAAGGACAACGCTGTTGAATTTGAAATTGCTTATTATACAACTAATAATATAGAGTTTAACTTCCCGCTCCCAGCAGGTAAACAAATGATTGAATTGAACCCTTGTATGGGAGGCACCTATGGTTCTCCTACCTTTAATGGACGGCATCTTTGGAGACCTGTATACGGACCAGGGTTTGATGCTACTACAATTCATAATGTTATGGATGACCCCACAGCACTCAAAACACAAATCCGCCCCACGGATGGTCTCAATGACGAACGACTTTTTAACCAAAATCGTGGTGGATACTACTGGTTAGGGATGAATGAAGACATTGAGATCCCTCTTGCCACTGCTGGCACTCCTGTACCCCCTCCTGCTAGTAAACCTGCTTTTGCTAAAGGTCTCGCCAACGGGGCAGCGTATGTTCAGTGGTGTTCTCAGACACCTTGGTTGGCAGCGCCTGGGGTTCAATTCGGTCAAAGCAAAGGTCCGCTATTACCCAATGTAAATGCCCCCTTTTTAGACAGCAATAATGAAGCATTCACAGCATCAACACTAAATTTAAATGTAGACATTAAAGACAAGTATACCAATAGTGGATATTTCCCTAATGGGTTAAACGGAGGTGCCAATCCTTTATTGCTCCTTCAGGGCGCTGCGCCCCTCAATCCTCGTATTGTTGCTCAGGGTACTCCAGTAGGTTCCGTTACACCTGGAAATTTATGCGGAACTATAGTAGAGTGGGCATTTGGTCCTCAATTATATGAATATGCCCCTGAGCAAGAACCTACAATTTACAAGGGTGCTTATTTAAACCACGATCCTAATCAGAGAAAATTATATCAGGCGAAAAGAGACGATTACAATTATTGGTCTAAAGGACCTTATTATGACACGCAAAATAATTACTTAATTCCTACTGGGTCAACGGGAGACCCTGCTATGGGCGGTATGGTTAATTTCAACAAGGATGACACACCCGTCTCAGCACAGACCAATCGTGATAATCATTATTGGACCTTTCAAACAGAAAAGATAAATGTCCAACTAGGGACTGGTAATATCGCCCCTTCACGTATTGGAGAGATCATAACTGAGACCTTTAAAGCACGCCACGGGTATGCTGATCAACCTACAGAGAAATTTTATAAGCAAAGAATATGGGACACCCTGACTGAAAAAGAACGGAAGGGATTACCTAATGATTTTATTGAGCGACTAGTAGCAGGTATATCTAGTAAATCATATGCTACTTTCCCAACCTTAACAGGGTCCTGTATGGAGGCAGCGAACACACTACCCCCTAACACTAATAACGAGTTTGGTTGGGATATGTTAAACCAAGATAATTTCGATATAACAACTCTACTCCCAAATCTTACGGAAAATAATTCCGTAGGGTTGAATGCCAATGAACGTCAGATGAAGAACCACTACTGGGCAAATCAATTATGTGGAAACCCATTCGAGTGGAGATGTGTGACTAGAACCTTACCTCTAGCAATGTATCGCCCATTTATCGATGCTGACATAGTACCTGCTACATTTAATCATAAACATTATTCAATATACACTGGTGATACTGATATAGTAGATCCCAATTTCCCAGAAAATTATGAGAGAATTAAGGCAGACGGAACAAAGTTGACAATTAAAGTAGGTCAATTTGGCAATATGCCTTGTCTCTTAGAAACCCCCAAGGCAGGATTAAGTACCTCTAAGGGTCAATGCTTTACTGGTATTCACTATCCATCAGAGGTTACAGCAACCAGCGCAAATCCAGCGAATAACGTAGGACCTTGGAAGATTAATGCTCGCCCATATGGTACTTTTGATGTACCTGGAGATGACTACAAATATAAAACACTTGCCCCAGACGATCGTGATATTATCTTAACCAATATGATATTTGATGGTCAACTAAGAAACGACATCCTCAACGAAGAAGCAAGCAACATAGAGGGTCATAATATTACTACTAGTGGAGATGATACTCTAGTATCTCAAAGCGTAGAATTTTTCAATAATACTTATGTCAAATGGAAGATTGGCAGATTAAACGATCAACTTACTTTCCCAGAGCAATATTCTTCTGAATTTTTTGGTAATGCTCAGCAAAATCTAGGAGAGAAAGGAGTAGCACAATATCTACCTAATCAATATCAAACTAATAAGTTACTTGCCAATGATCCATTAACTGGATGGGATGCTACTCAAGCACGTGGAGACATCAATGACATATTAACCCACGCTAGTAGTTCTTTGGCGGTTCCTCCAGCAACTCAGGGTACATATCGCTTCTGTGGATTAAAAACAGGTCAATATGCTAATGTTAATAACCCAGCGTATACCCTAGCATTCAACCCTGGTAGTCTGTATACTAATAATCCTGCTAGTGGACCAACAGGCGCTCCATATCTCAGCACTACCTTCGGTGTACCCTGTTGGAGTTTCTTCAGACAAGAGTACCTCGAGGACACTGATACACAGGATGGGTTTAAAAAGATTTGCGATCGTCATATGACTGGTTATAGGTACTTGCCCCAAGGACAATTTACACACCCAACGACAGGAGCAAAATATGAATACACGGCATTAGATGCTTGGAATGAGTTAATATATACAGGATTAGATACTGCCAAGTATTCTACACGTCCTGCTGAAATGACCTATACTAAATTTGAAAAAATATGGAATACAATTACAAGTCTTAACGATGGAAAGGGGTGCGGTTGGATCCCTATCTTCTTTAATGAACCTATCAAGGGTAATACATTTAATAGTATACCTTTCCTTGGTGTTATTTATCAGGGTCAGTCCTACAAGGATATGCCCCTACCAGAAAAGGGCGAATTTATCTTCTTAGGATCCAGTCCTAGTCTATCTGATAATGACTTACACTTGCCTGCCACTACCCAGCAGAAATTTGAAGAGGAATACAAACCGGGATACGTTGGTATGTGTCCTATAGACAATCCTCCGACTGCTCCAAGTTTATTTCAGATCGCCGAGTTCTGGCAAAATCAACGCAATAGTTCTTGGGCGACATCTTCTTATGCTGGATCCAGTGATCCTATTTGGGTGTTTGATAGTACCTATAATCGATATACATTTTCAAAATTCCATACAAATTATTTTAAGGGCAATGGCAAGTTTCAATATGGCAATACCGACGGAGTGGATGACCCTGATACTCGAGAGATAGTAATAGCATCTAATCCCGCTGCCTTTAGTAAACAACTCACAATACCAAATGGATACATAGGTTACTTAACACCAACAGGAGCACAAAGTAAGCAATCCTTAGTGTATGCCGAACACATAGAAGGTAATATCATCTGGGACTACACTAACCCAGGAGGATCTTATGGGGCGGGTGTTCCGTCTGTTGTTAATAACGCGCAATACGGAAGTCCTCCCTTTGGTACTCAATGGGAAATGAAAACTATGTGTGTACCTGGAACGCAATCTGATATTACAGCAGACTTTCCGAATAACCCTAATACAGGAACGATTATTGGACCTAGTCAGTTAGGAGTATTTATAGACTTCCTAGTTCCTAGTTCATTAAGACCTTTCCCGTATATAAAAGCAGAGGCATCTCCTTATCCTACTATTAGCGCTCAGAGTGGTATAGGTCTTCTTGGACTAAGCATACCTACTACTCAAGGAACTATGTTGAAATTATCTAGTAGTGATTATAATAGATTTCAGGGTACACTCCTGGACAAGATGGGTTTCAGTCTTAACCAGTTACTACCATTATATGGAAAAGTTCAGACACAACTTAATCACACACTATTCAATGAATACACAGGACCCAAGGCACCGGCAGGTAAAGCATATCATAATCTATTGTACCCTATAACAACACAGGCACAGATTACAACATCCTTAACTCCTGCCCTAGTCAATGGGTTTGGTGTTACTAAACAGAACATACCAATCACTGCTCCTGTAGATTTGGCAATGCCATTCTATAATCTTGGAATGTTAATAGCAGGTGGTGCTACTCAATCCAATAGCGAGAGTATGTTTGCTTTATCATTGCCCTCCAAGATAAACTTCCCATACCTTGTATGTCGAAGCAACATAATGACACCTACAGCATTACAATACATTGGTGGACCTAATGGACAACAGATGTTGCCAGCAATATCATACCTGATGACTAACTATGCTACTAATGATTACTTCTATAACAATCGTAGTGATCTAGTCTTCAGTGTTAATAGACCCTATGTCTTAACTGAGATTAAAACAAGTATACATCTACCTAACGGACAACTAGCAGATAAGATCTTAGACGAGAACTCTGCTGTCATCTATAGGATCGACTTTGCTCCTCGAAATATACCAGAGCAAACTGCCGAACAGAAACGAGCAGATGAATTGTTCTCCATAGCATCAGGGGTAAAGCAAAGTAATAGATAAAGTGACAATAAGGTGACAATAAGGCATAAAAGTGACAATAACGTAATAAAGGGACAGAAATGGCACCTTAAAAGGGTATAAAACGATCACATATTTAAATATGTGATTACTCTGGGGGGTTCTAGGAGCAATAAAGTGACACTTTCTATCGTTTTATGACGTTTCTGTCCCTTTTTTGATGATTATAGGTGTTTTCGCCCTATTTAAGTAGTTTTATTATATATATAAATATCCTATTTAAAAGAACTTAAAAAACAAAGACTATTTTTTTGTCATTTTTTTTATTTTTTTTTCTTTAGTAATAATAAAATGGAAAAAAAGCAAGCAAAGATTTATGCCGATATAGACAAAGCGGATTTGTCTCCCGTAACAAAGGAGCATTATAAAATGCGGATCAGGGGATTACTTAAACAGGAGGACTTCCCTAGTGACATCATTAGTGTTATTGAGAAATTGAACCCTAATAATAACCTTAATAGTGAGGTCGGGATTGTATCTAACATCCTAGCGATTGCTAATCTGTCTAAGACATTTAAGGGGATGGTTGACGATGATCTCCAAGATTTAAGAGAATTATATGATAAACTAGCAAGTGCTCAAAAGAATAAGGATCCCGTAGAGACTAGGGACAATGATGTTACTTGGGAATATCTATTATCCCTAAAGGATAATTTAGAGAAACCTAATATTAAGGGGGATGACCGATTGATATACCATCTATACATTGATCCTGGGATTGGACATATTCCAAGGAATGATTTCGCACAGATGAAGATAGTGGATGATTTAGAAGATACAAAGGATGAGAGTTTAAACTATTATGTCAAGGATAAGAAGACAATGATATTCAACGAGTACAAAACCGCTAAGCGTTATGGACAGATAAAAATTAAAGTATCATCTGAATTAGCGAACTATATACCAAAGGATCAGGAATACTTATTCGAACAAGGTGGTGAACCTATGAAAGATAATAGCATTGGTAAGAAGATTAACCGAGCATTTACTAGACTGAGCGGAGGTAAACACATTACTCTTGTAAGTCTACGCCGTGCCTTTGCTACTCATATACAGGATCTACCCGAGGATAAACATAGGGAGATCGCCCTAAAGATGGGACACTCCACTATGACTAATAAGTCCTATTCACACGAGAAGGATAAACACGATGAGCGAGTTGATGAATTAGAATAAAAAATAATACATTATTAAAAAAAAATAATATATTATATTATAAAATGTCTAAAAAGCAATCCGTGAGTGATATGGTTTTAAAGAGAGAGACTAAGGGCAAGATGAGTACTGATGATAAAAAGGTAATCTCTCAGAGACTATTAGTATCTAGTGTAGAAAAGAATGCTAAACAGATAGAGGAATTAGCAGAGAAGTTAAGTCACCTCGAGAGTGCGCCGTCTATGAAAAAGGGTGGTGTCGTTAAAAAGACTGGATTACATAATCTTCATAAGGGCGAAGTAGTCATTTCCAAAAAGGATGTGGATGCTATGAAAAAGAAAAAGAAATAATTTAATCAAGACCATAGTATTTTATCGGCATAGTAACCTGGTGTACCAACAATATTTCTATTCTTGGCGTGGCGGGTTTTGTATGCTTTTTTCCTTGTATCATCTCCGTGCTGTAAATAATCAGAGTACCTGATGTCTCCGATGGATGCTACTTTTTTAGCATCTTTGAACACGTCTAATTTTTTGTTTTTAGCAGTTGATACTTTAACTTCAACTCCAATTTTTCTAGCATTTGCCTTTGCTTTAGTAAGGTTTGTCTGGGGCATCTTTAATACTTGTAAATATTATTTATTCAAAATTTAAATAATGTTTAAAGTTTTCGCAAAAAAAATTGATTTAAAAAAAAAATATTATGTTAATATAAATAATGTCACCCGAAGATAAATTAGCAGAGAAGGAGTACCTTAAATCTCTTAGTCCAGATGAGAAAGTTTTATACCTAGATAAGACTAGAAAGATTGCTAAAAAGGAATGGGATCTAGTGAATACTGATAAAGTATTTCAGTATCGACGTGCTACAACCCTGCGTAGGTGCGAGCAGAGATGCTCTGTCCCTACCAAACAGACTATTGAAAAGTATACATTTACCAAGGAAGAACTAAAACCAATATTTAATCGTTTGTGGTCTAAGTGGTCGGGTGACTATCCCGACACAACGGACAACTCATCTGGGGACAGCGAGTGATACACGGGTAATGAAATACGTGTCCACAATTGAGTAAACAGAAGCATCTCTCGCATCCATCAGCGCAGTTGATTTCCTCTAAACATACAGAGCATTCATATTTTTTTCCCAGTTCTTTTGACATTTTCCAGAAGTTCTTCTTTAAGTACTCTCCAGCAAAATTACTCTGGAGTATACTAGCAGGATTTAGATGGATTACCTGAGGTTCCATTAAGATTTGTTGGGGTTCGTGGTGTCCTCTACGGGGCATTTATAATATATCAAGAGATATTAATTATTAATTAAATTTTGATATATTATCCGAGGATTTAGGAATAATTGTTATATTACAGAATTCCTTGATTTTCATAGTATAATATGCCCTCTCACCTCCGTAGGGTTCATATAATTTATCACATTGCTCTCTTTGTTCTTTTTTCTCATAATATCGATATTTTACCTGATCCTTTTTTCTGTAGTAATAATCCCTGTAATATTGGGTTCGATCCATACCTATACTCCCTACATATTATTATTTCTGCGTTTCTACCACTTCGCAAAAATAATTTAAAGTTTTCGCAAAAAAAATTGATTTAAAAAAAAAATATTATGTTATAATAAAAATGAACGATTGGGAAGAAATCGACGAAACCGAGAAAATGGAAAATGAGTATGTTAGGGAGTTTACCCTTACTGAGTACCCTGATAAAGACAAGATAAAGAACGTATATCGTCACGAGATGATCAATGAGCAACATATTAAGGCATTACGCAACTACTGCGAGAGCGTGAACGATGAGGGGGAAATTAGTATTGAATATTCTATGAAAGAGAAGTATGGTCGTATGTATACTAAGGATACAATGAAGAAGTCAGCGACTACTATGTCTAGAAAGGTTAGAGCGACCTTATTTAGCGATACAGAGTACGACGTAGATATTAAATCTTGCCATTTTCAACTACTAGTAAATGAGGTTAATAATGAGGTTCCTTTAAATCATATCAATAATTACATAAATAACAGAGATACTCTGTTTAACACGATCTCAATCGATCCTACTAAAATCGATGATTACAATAGACTTAATAATGATGATCTGACTAAGAAGGACTTATTAAAGCAATTGTACACCCGCCTGCTATATGGAGGTCTCTATGAAAACTGGTTAAAACAATTCGGTTTAGAACGTCGTGATGTTGAACTCACACATCTCCATTCAGATATAGTTAATGATATATCCATAGCACGAAACATTATTACTAAGGGTAAACGACACAAAAAAGTAATGAAAGAGATCAGAAAGCAAATTATGGATAGATATGAGGCAGACCACAACAAGCAACAAGAGGCATTATGTGCTCAAGATAAACGTAAGAAACCGAAACCTTTCAAGGAGGAGGGCATCATCATTTCACAGGGGAAAATCCTTAGTATTTTCCTTCAGGATCGCGAGAGGCAAATTATTGAAAAAGTTTTCAATTATCTGAAAAAGGAGAAAATACAACCAACAGCATACTGCTACGATGGTTTTCAGATTAGGAAGTCGTCCATTGCTGACCCTGATGACTTCGTTAATTGTATTAATGACGTAGTTAAGGATGATAATGTTACATTTATTATTAAACCTTTTGAAACACCTCTTAACCTGGATAAGATTGTAAATCCACCTGATATGTGGTTAGAGAGTGAGTTTGAAATGTTAATATCACACGAACAGAAAAAGGCATATTTTGATCGACACAATATCAAGATACTAGCAATGGATGGTTTCTGTTATTTCGATAATAACGGGGCAATTAGGAAGATTAAAAATCAGATGTTTCATTTCGGTTGGATCTATAAGAATTTTGTAGAGGACTATCAGTGGACTAGAGGTATTCCAACCTACTTTAACTATAGTATTTATCCTAATGACGCATTATGCCCCAAGAGTGTGTATAATATGTGGACTGGGTTTGAGGTTGATAAACCAGAATATGATGACATCGAATGTGATGGCGACATCAGTCGTATCTTATATCATTTTAACATAGTGTCTGGGGAGAATAAGGAATTAACAGAATATCTACTAAACTATTTTGCTCATCTAGTACAACGCCCTGAAGTCAAAACTGATGTATGTCTATTAATCCAAGGCAAGCAAGGGACTGGTAAGACGACACTAGGCGAGATTTTATTAAAGAATATGATGGGCGTTAAGTATGTGTTTGATACTTGCGATGTTGATAAAATTTGTGGAAGGTTCAATTCCATTGTTCAGGGTAAACTTATGGGTGTACTCAATGAGGCAACAGGTAGAGACACTATGGGTATTGTTGATAAGATCAAGGACAGCATTACCCGTAAGGATGTTCTACTAGAGCATAAGGGTATTGATCCAGTATTAGTCAAGGATTATTGTAACTACATTTATACTACTAATAACGTCAATCCTGTCAAGTGCGACAAGGATGATCGGCGCTTTCAAGTTATGGAATGTTCTGATAAGCACAAAGGGGATAAAGAGTACT
>Ga0181394_1001365_pt1 | contig 10696 bp, 11 predicted proteins | sample 17SPOviralmetaG_FD_130123 | JGI IMG/M metagenome (GOLD analysis project Ga0181394, IMG submission 130123) | Marine viral communities from the oligotrophic San Pedro Time Series (SPOT) site, San Pedro Channel, CA, USA - 17 SPOT_SRF_2010-11-23 | ecosystem: Environmental > Aquatic > Marine > Strait...
AGCTCGTACAATGGTACAAGACAAGATGCCATTGACAGATTTAAGTCTAGCTATTAAGGATGAAATAAGAACAAACATATTAACTGCTGACATGGACCAAGTAAAAGCTCAGTATGATTTATCTACTGGTTCTTATTTATTAAGCTTTGGTGGTAAAAATATTGTTTATGTGTTTGACTTTAAAGCTACAACACCTGAAGGTGCTCCACGTATAACAACTTGGAACTTTGATTCTAAGAAAAATCCTGGAGCTTTGTTATCTACTGATGATTTTTTATATATAGGTTTAGGAGCTGTTACTAACTTTGGAAAAGTAGCTACTTATTCAGGATTCTATGATGTAGAAAAAGAAGATGTTACTGCTACTTATGGTACATCAAGTGCATGTACTACTGCTGGACACACATGGGAATCTAATACAAGTAAATGTTATCAAGATGTAGACAATACATACCAAGCAGATTTTAAAACTACATGGCTAGACTTTGAACAGCCGGGTATAACTAAATTTTTAAAAAGATTCTTAGCTATCTGGTCAGGTGGTAAGAATATGAACGTAACACTTAACTGGTTTAGAGATTACAATGTTACTCCTACATCAGCTAACTTTACATTAGACCCTACTACTGGTGGAGTCAATGCTTTATGGGGACAGGGTAAGTATGGCAATGCCAAGTATGCTCCTGCTTTTCAACCTACAGAGTACAAAGTATCTATGTCAAGAGCAGCTAAGGTTGTTAGACTACAGGTAATACAAACCGTAAAGGGTTTTAAAGCTTCTTTACAAAACATTTCTATTTGGGCAAAACAAGGAAAGATAAGATGAGTAATTATAATTTACAAATATCTTGGTCAGGTAAGGATGCTTTAAGTGATTCAGACCCAGACAAGGTAGTTAGTGGTGGTGACTTTAATACAGAGTTTCTTGCGGTTAAAACTGCTGTTAACTCTAAAGCAGACTTAGCAAATACAAGTCAAGTAGTTACTGCTGCAACAGCAACTGCAGGAACTAATACTAATCAGGTAGCAACAACAGCGTTTGTCACAGCAGCTATAGCAGCAGATGCCTTACCTTCTACTTCTAATGGTTATGGAACTAGAACAGTAAGTACAGGTGCAGCTTCAGGTGGTTCTGACGGTGACATACATTATCAAGTAGCAAGCTAACATGGCTAAATCTTTAAACATAAAACACTCAGGTGCTTGGAAACAACCAACAAAGGTTTCTGTAAAACAGGGTGGTACATGGAAAGAAGTATTAACAGGAAGCATAAAACAAGGTGGTGCGTGGAAACCTTTTTATCAAAGAAAGTTTACTTATACAGTTTCAAGTAATACAAACCAATTAGATTTAGATACAGCATTAACTGCTGACCAAAAACTAGGTGATGTAGATGTAATTATAAACTCTGGAGTTTATGTTTACTCTAACTCTACAGGCACTCCTGCATTAAGAACAGGTAGTGGTGTAGCAGGTGTACTAACTATTATTAATAATGGTTTTATTTATGGTTGTGGTGGTACTGGAGGTACTGGAGGGTCGCCTGCTAATAATGGTTCATCAGGTGGTAACGGTGGCACAGCTTTATACTTAGAAAAAGATATTATTTTAACCAACAACTCCAACGAAATTAAAGGTGGCGGTGGCGGTGGTGGAGGAGGCGGTGGTGCTAGAACAGACCAATGGCTTTCTGATGATGACCATGCCGGTGGCGGTGGTGGAGGTGGAGGTCAATCTATGGGTGCCGGTGGAGCAAGGAATGCTACTTGTAGTGGTTCACAGTGTAATGCTGCTTCTGCTAATGGTTCAGCAGGAACTCTTTCAGGAGCAGGCTCAGGTGGAAGAGGAGCAGATGTAGATGGTGATGCACAAGCAGGTGCTGGAGGAACCGGAGGAGCAGTAGGTCAATCAGGTTCTACAGGACAAACTGCACCTAATGGAAATGATGGAAGAGGTTCTGGTGGCTCAGGTGGTTCAGCAGGAACAGCAATAGTAACAAATGGTCACAGTACCAGTTAAATAGGAGAATAAGACATGGCATGGGCAAGTTTAATAGGACCGATACTCGGTGGAATAATGCAGAACAGAGCAGCAAAAAAAGCAGCGTCTGCACAAACAGCAGCAGGGGAACAGGCTTATAGACGCTCTTTACCTAAAGGTGTTGCTGGAATGTTTGGTGGGTTTAGTTATGATGATGCTAGTCAACAAGCTAGTATGAATCTAAGTCCTGAAATGCAGGCACAGTATGATGCGTTAATGGGCAGAGCAGACCAAACAGCAGGGCAAATACAAAACTTAGACCCTCTTCAATTACAACAACAACTGTACAATCAACAGCTAGGATTGTTACAACCTGAACAAGAAAGACAGTCACTAGCTCAAGAGTCTAGGTTACTACAACAAGGTAGGCTAGGTAGTACAGGTGGTGCAGGTCAGATGCAAGCACTACAAGAAGCACAAGGACAGCAAAGACTTGGTTTGTTAACTGGTTCTTATTCATCAGCACAACAAACATTAGATGCTATGCGTCAAAGAGAAATGATGGATAGACAAGCTGCTCTTGGTATAGGTAACTTACCTATGCAATATGCTCAACTAGGTATGAACCTTGGACAAGCAGTTAGTCCATCAGCTCAGTATGCTGGAGGACAAGCAGCTCAAGCAGCAGTTGGCTTAGGTGGAGTACAAAGTGGCATGTGGTCACAACTAGGAACTAAACTAGGTAATATGAATTATGGTGGGTTTACAAATCCTTTTGCAAGACAGGCTCCAATGGCTGGTCGTCTTGATAACCCATACGCATAGGAGATAGAAATGGCAGCAGGATTATTTGGAAATATATATGACACTCAAACAGCACAGCAGAATCAATTAGCTGCTGAAGCTAGAGGTACAGGTGAAGGCTGGACTGCTATGACTACTGCTGCTAGAGAACTAGGTGGTGCTATTGGTCAGGGAGTGGGCAGAGCTTTTGGTGGTGTTACTCCTCAAGAACAAAAGATGTCAGAGCTTAATAAAATTATGACAAGCATTCCAGACTTTGATGCTACTAACCCTGAGCAAATGAAAGAAATGTCATCTAAATTATGGACTGGTGGTTTCTATGATGAAGGAATGAACATGTTAAAAGAAAGCTATGAGATGCAAAAAGTAGACGCACTCATGCAATACTATAAAGACCAAGGTGAAGCTGCTTTAGCTAAAGGTACTGAAGTTACTCCTCCTAAACGTGATACAAGTATAACTCAAAACGAATATGACATTGCACTTGGTTTAGTTGAAAAGAATTTTGACACTTCTTTCTTTGATTTTATTGACCCTGATTTACCTGCAGGTGCTTCAAAAGAAGGACTAGCACAATTCATTGCTCAAACAGCTAGGAATACTAATTCTAGTTTAGACCAAGTTATTAGTTTAATTAAATCTGGACAACTTAAATTTACTCAAGGAACAACTGCAGCATCTACTGCTCCAGCTGGTTCTGCCACTACAGCTGACGCTTCTGTAACTTTACCTAAAAGAAACTAAATGGCTAGAATAGATTTGCCTGAACAACCTGCTTATACAAGCGGTGCTGCAGCTAGTGCTGCTGCTGAAGCAGAGTATCTACGTGACTTAAACAAACCTGATGAAGCACAGTTAGCTACTCTTAATTCTGAGTTTGATTCTCAAGCAACAAACAATTCTTATTGGGATTCTGTTTACGACCAATACACAGAACAACACGGTGCTGCTGTAGAAGCAGATAACATGGAAGAAGCTGCTAGGTTAAATGCAGAGTATACTGCTTTGATGGATAGAAAAGATTACTTTGATGGTGTTACTCTTGAAAGCATGTATGAGGACCAAAGTGAACAATGGACTTGGGATGAAATAAAATACAATGACCAGTTAATAAATTCATTAAGGAGAACTAATGGAGCTCTTAATGAATATGGAGAAGAAAAAAGCATAAACGATTTAATGATAGAGTTTGTTCGTGACCAACAATATCTTGAATATAATTTAACTAAGAAAGCAATAGATGCTAGTAAGTATGATGCAATGACCGACCAACAAAAAGAAGATGTTACTTTACAATATCTTTCTTTTCAAAAATTACTTGGTAGTGGTGAAGGTGGAATACCTGCAGGTCAAAGTTGGATGAACATACCGGGTGCTATTTTAACTGACCCTACAACTTATATTGGTGGTGGATTAATTGCTAATTTAAGTACAAAAGTTGCAGGTAAACTTGGTCTTACTAAAGCTTTACAACCTCTTACTAATAAACTTTTTGGTAATAGAGTAGCAGATTTTATAGCTAAACGCAGTGCTGTTACTAAAGCTACTGCTACTACTGCTGCTTATGGTGGTGCTTATACTGGTTACGATAAGTTTAATGATGAACGTATACTTGAACAAGCTGCATCTTTAGGTAAAGAAGGTAAAGACTGGAACGAAATAACAAAAGCTACTGCAATGGGTGTTGGCGTTGGTGGTTCTTTAGGTTTTTTATTAAGAGGTGGATTTCAATTATTTAAAAATAAATCTGATGAATGGATAATTAAACAAAGACTTCAAGACCCTGAGTATAATGCAGGTAGCATGATTAATGACATGGCTGCAAGTGTTAAAGATGAAAAGTCTTTAAAGATTTATTTAAAAAGAATAGGTTACAACAAAAAAGAAATAGCACAAGAGTTAAAGAATTATAGAGAGTGGGATGCAAAACAATCTATAGCTTTACCGGGAGCAGAAAAAAGTTTTGATGTTCCTAAGACACCTAAGAATACAGAAGAGGGTACATTTGGACCCTCTACAAAAGATGAGTTTAAAGCTAGTGGTGCACAGAAAACTGCTGAAGAAGTAAACGCAGAAAGAATGGCAGCTCAAAGAGCAGCACAAGTAGCTGACGATACAAGTCCAGCAACTGAAGCTATATACTATCCGGGACAAACAGCAGAAGAAGCTTCTACTATACTTAGAGAAGTAGAACCTACATATAGTACAAGGTTAGATACTAAACCTGTTGTAGAAAAAATAGCAGCAGATGTCAAACCTAAATCTACAATATTAAATCCTAAGTCTACAATATTAAAAGAGATTGATGATACTAAATGGACACCTGAGTATTCTAAATCTCCTTCTCTTGCTGCTAAAGAAATTAATAACACAGTACCTATTAATCCACACGAAGGAATAGGACTACCTAAGAAAGTTGAAGAAGTTTTAAACAGTGTTCCTGAAGTTAGAACAGCATCTAATGCTGCTCAAATGGACATTAGAAACTCTAGGGTTTTACAAGAAAAAATAGATAACACCTTTACACCTGAAGAAAAAGTAATGGTTAAAGAAGGTGAAGAGTTAATTGATGAAACAATAATAGATATTGAAAAGATTGATATTCCTATATCTTTTTCTAGGCTAGGTCAAAGAGCATACGATTGGGTTAACAACACTTTAGGTAAAGGTGCTACTCGTATGTTATATTCAGGTGATGCTATTCTTGTACGCTCAGGACAAAGACAAATGGCAGAATCAATTAGTTCTGCACAAGCAGCTACAGATATAAATGTAGCAAGAATAGCTAACGAGTTAGAAACTTTTGTAGCTAAACACGCAGATGAATTAGGAGAGCTAAACAAGTTAATTCAAAGAGCTATCCCTGAGAACCAAGCACAAAAAGATTTCTTAGCTATGCTTAATAAGAAAAAAATGCACCAGATAAGAATTGCTAGGGACACAGGAGTTATTAGTAAAGGCGAGTATGCTAGGTTTAAACATGACAAAGGGTATGTACCTCGTGTATGGAACACGCAGAAGCTAATTACTTTAAAAGGTGCAGAAGAGTTTAGTAATTTTTTAAATAAGTTATGGGGTAAAGAGCCACAAGAGGTTCGTAATCTTATAATGAATTTAACTGGAGAAGCAAAACTAACAGATGAAGTAATAGATTCTAGGTTTTCTCCTGAAAACATACGAGCTATGTTTAGAAGGAAAGCAGATAGAGAAATGGATGTTAAGCGTTCTACTCACTTAGAGTTTGAAAGAAAACTAAAAATTAAACCTGAAGTAGAAAGAGAGCTTGATGCTTTTATGGCTGCTCCTTTAGACAGATGGACAAAGTTTTTTGAAGATGTTATAAGACGTAATGAGTATGCTAAACGCTTTGGAAAGAATGATGAAAGAGTAAAGAAAGCAATTAAAAAAATGAGAGAGAACGGATTTGGCAGACAAGCTGAGGATGTTCAAGAAGTTTACTTTACTGCTGTAGGCGACCCTAAATATTCTGAAACTATTAGAGCAAGGATGGATAATCCTAGGCTACAACAAGCAGTAGCAAAGGTTAACGCCTTTCAAAACTTAAAGCTTGGACTGGCTGCTATACCTAACGCTACTCAAGCTTTTGTTAATGGTACTGTTATGCTTACTAAATCAGGAAGCTTAGTAACAGCTCCTTTTAAAGCTATGAGTGCTCTTGTTAAATCAGTAGCTAAAACAAGAGCAAGTATGGATGTTGTACATAGAGCAGGTGTACTAGGTGAAATAGATTTATCACGCATTGCTACTGAGAATATGCCACACGCTAGAATAGTAGAAAGAGAATTTAAAGGACCATTAAAATATTTGAATGAGCCTACTGCGTTTCTTAGAGCTACTGGTTTCTTAGGTGTTGAGCAAATGAACAGACGAGCAGCAGCTATCATGGCTCATGGACATGTAGGTAGTTTAAATGCTAAGTTACAAAGATTAGTTTTACAAGGAAAAGGAAACTCCAAAAAAAGTTTAATGCTGCAAAAAGAAATGAAACAGCTAGGTATTATGGACCCACTTAAAGGAGATTTGACAGCAAGAGATTATGCTATTAGTGGGCATATGTTTAACAAGCATGTTAACTTTTCAGGTGAGTCTTTTAATTTACCAGTTAGTTGGCAGAAGCCTTGGTTTAAATTAATGACTAAGTTTAAATCGTTTATGTTTTACCAAGCTAGGTTTCTTAAACGACAGGTAGCTGATGAGTTATTTATAAATAAAAATCCTAAACCATTACTAGCTTACTTAGCTGCTGCAGGTATAGCAGGTAATCAAGCAGAGTTAGCAAGAGCTTTGGTATCAGGAAAAGAAATAGAACAAAATAGAACTGCTTTAGAGTTATTAATTTCTGGTATAGGTAATGCCGGAGGTGCAGGATTGTGGTTTGACACAATGCAACAAGTAGCTACTAGAGGACCGGGAGGAGCATGGTCTGCTGTTACAGGACCTACCTTCTCAGACATTGCTTATACAGCAGAGGACTTAGCTAACGCTGATATCTTGTCTATTATAGAAAGGATGTCACCAAATCTACCGGGTAAAGGAATGGTGTTTAATGAATGGAGGGACCAGTAATGGCTGGAATGTTTGACAATAATATAGACCACCCTAATTTTTCTTGGAATTATGATGATTCTTTTAAATACTTAGGTGAACAAGATAAGCGTGAAGATTATTTAAAATCAATAGCAGGGCAAGCAGCTCCTAGTGAAGAGATGATAGCACAGCTAAGAGATTTAGATGAGTCAGAATTAAGACAGGCTGTAAGACAGATACCTGATGATGCTGACAGAAAAGAAATGTTAGAAGCTTACTATAACTTAGGAATGTAATATGGCATTAGGTCCTATTATAAAAGGTGTAGCAAAAGGATTATTTAAAGTATTAGATACTGAGGTAGGTGCTCCTGTTGCTCGTTCTTTGGCAGGCAATGCACAAAACGATTTAGGTGCTGGATTATTTTATTCAACTAATCCTATTAAACAAGGATTAGGAATGGGTATAGGTATGTTAAAGACTGGTTACTCTGCAGGAAGAGAACAGCTTGACCCTAGGTTATTAAAGATGCGTGAAACTACAGGCATTAGTGATAGGACTCAGACACAAGTAAGTAATCAACTAGATAAACTAGACATGATACGCAGTGATATGAAAGCTGATGATGTGTTTAGACCATCTAAAGAACTAACGAATGAAGAAAAGAAATTAAAAAAAGAATATACTGACCAAGAGAAAGGACCAAGCAAAACCATAGCAGGTCAAATGTTATATCAAACACTTGCTAACAAACAGCAAGGGGTTCCAAATCCTATACTAGATGAAATGTTACCAGAGAATTTTCTAGGTAATGGCATGTTAATAGATGCTAATGGTAATATAAATGTAGAAGATTTTGTTAAGATAAAGAATTTTAAAGGTTGGGAAACAGAGGGTAAGTTTGGTGAAGGTAGAATGAAAACCATGCTTGATAAAATTTTAAAGGTTAATGACCCTGCTATTCCAAAAGGAAAACCTTTACAATATTATGTTAGACAAGACGCTGCTTCTGATGCTTCAGGTAATTTGGTTTTTGAAATGGGTAAGGGTTCAAGAATGAGGGCGATTGCTAAAATACTACAACAAAAAGATAGTTTGTTTGATAACGTAGACGATATGGCTAAATATATTCGTAAAGAATTAGAAACAAATCCTAAGTGGGTTACTCAAGAAACCGTAAAGAATAAAGCAGGACTGCCTAAGTTTAGAAAAGATAAGAATGGTAATCGTATTGAGGTAAAAGAGCCTAAGCAAATAGGAGTAGGTGGCTCATGGGAAGTCAGGGATGGTGCTATATGGTTTGATGACAGTTTTAAAAGCAGTGACTATTCTTTAGGCGGTGTTAATGTAATGAATTTTCTTGAGGTTGATGGAACAAGAGGGTCAATGTTAAGTGATATCAATGACATAGCAGGTATGGCTATGCCATCAGGTGATAATGCTATGACGTTATCTCTTCCTAAGGTTGCTAACATGTATGTTAATAAAGGAAACCTTAGTCCTGCTAAATATAAAGCAAAGGTAGAAGAAACTCTTATGCGTATGGGTGCTAAGGCAAAAGTTGCACAGAAGCAACCAAGAAAGAATAAACAAAGTGATGAGAGAAAAGAACAGTTAAGACCTGAAAGATTAGAGGAAGAAAAGATGGCTAGAGTAGAAGCTATCATACCAAGAGAAGCTTCAGAAAGAGGTACTAAATATAGTGATGCTTATAAAGATTTAATGAACAACTATAGAGCAGGTACTTTATCAGTAGCTCAAACAAAAGTAGCAAGAGATATACAGGATTTGAATATTAAGTTTGAAGATTTAACTATGAAAGACTGGATGAAATACCTAGCTAAGATAGGAGTTGTTGGTGGAGGAGCTATAGCTTTAACTAGAGGTGAGGACTAATGGATAACGCTTTAAACATAGCAAGCATACTAACTAAATACTTCCCTGAGAGTGCCATATCTGCTATTCTAGGCAACATTGATGTTGAAACAGGGGGTACCTTTGACTACCAACAACAACAGGAAAATGGGAATGGCTATGGATTGTTCCAGTTTGACTCACAAAAGAAACCATATCTTAAATGGCTAGAACAAAGTGAACTAACTGACAGTCCTGAATCACAGATTAGATTTGTTGCTGACTCTATATACAATGATAAGTATGACGCAGAAGGAATGTTTACTGGTGCGTTAGATATTGGAGGGAAGAGCAGGAAGAAGATACGGAAGTCTTTTGAGGAAGGGTCTACTGCTGACATTACTAAAACTTTTTCTCAAGAATATGAGCGTCCTAGTAAACCTCACATGGATAGGAGATTAAAATCAGCAGAAGATTTTGATAAGTTTAAAGGATTGTTTACAAACCCTTCAGAGTTTCTATAAGTTTAACTAGGTTCACTAGCTGTAACTTACTTGCGTTGTTGTCACCACCCATCACACTTCTTTGAGGTAGCTTAGGTAGTATTTCTTTTAGCTTGTCGACTGGAAACACAAGACTACAAACCAATTGGTTATCAACAGTTAAGTTATGTACCCATAGGTCAGCTTCAGTTGCTGCGATTCCGCTAGGCTTACCATAACTTTCACTCTCTATACAGATGTTACCTGTCTGTGCCCACTTGTCACGCTCAGTTTTTACTTCACATGTCTTGGCACCTGAGAACATATCATCAATATACTGCTCCCATTGCTGTCCGAATGACAAGTCAATGTCAAACTTCTTTAATTCTTTTATGTCGTTGCTGTCGTTTAAAGGCATATTGTTTCCTTAATTTTAAGTAGAGTAAAGAGGTCTTATCCATTTGAACAAGACCCCTGTTAAACATTCTATGCACTAGCCGGGGCACCGAGCCAACCGAATACCAATGCAACAATCACTACACCTAGAAACACAGTAAGCGATTTGTTTTCAAGAACTTGGTTAATCATATCTTTCATAACTACTCCTTTTAAGTTTAACATATACTATCCGCCCATTCTCAGAGCATCAAGAAACATAACAACATATATCAACGACACTGCTGATACACTACTTACCCCTAGCAATGCTAAGTTAAATAGTTTCTTTGGTGTTACTCCTTTATTATACCACATATTATTCTCCCAATTTAATTATTAAAAGTTGTAAAGCTAAAATAAGTAAGGCTGTTTCTATCATTCTATATCCCTCTCTTCTTCAACTAAGTCAACAAGTTCACATACACTACCAGTACAGGCTAGGGTTTTAGTGCTGACAGTTTGGTCAGTCAACTCATACTCGCTAATCAAATCCCAGTTAACTTCCTTAGGCATCTTCCAAGCTAGGTCATCATGAGTCTTTCTATCACACTCTTCGTAAGGTGCTTGCTGATATGTGTGGTCAGAGTGA
>Ga0181394_1001368_pt1 | contig 10686 bp, 10 predicted proteins | sample 17SPOviralmetaG_FD_130123 | JGI IMG/M metagenome (GOLD analysis project Ga0181394, IMG submission 130123) | Marine viral communities from the oligotrophic San Pedro Time Series (SPOT) site, San Pedro Channel, CA, USA - 17 SPOT_SRF_2010-11-23 | ecosystem: Environmental > Aquatic > Marine > Strait...
CATAACCCAAGTAGTTTTCCCACTTATTGTTGGACCTGGTGCGACAACACTACCTGTACTGACAACTGGACCAGATAAATATAAACCATTTACAATAATAAGGTCTCCTCCATTAACGGTTATACCCGCCATTGTAGACATATCTTTTGTAAATAAGGACTTTGTATGTGTTTGGTTGGATTTACTAACAGTTATACCGTCAGCACCTAAAATTATAGAATTATTAACACCTGGTGATATGGTATTATTACTACCACCCACTATAGAATTATTATTACCAGTACCTATTGTGTTTGTATCACCACCAACTATAAAGTTATTATTACCAGTACCAATGGTATTATCAATACCACCACCAATAAATGAACGTTCACCACTAACAGAGTTATTAACACCAAAAGAAAAAGTTTTATCGTCAGATGAAGTACAGTTTTCACCGAAAGCTATAGCTTCATCACCAGAAGCTGTAGACCCATTTGACTGAATACTATTATGGAATGTAATTGGTGAACAACCATAAACGTTACTAACATATAAATCTGTTATACAAGTTGCTGATGTGTTACCTGTGAAAGTAGATTCTTCTTCCCATGTAGCGTAACCATCTGAATCACATTTTAAAACATAACCATCTGTTTCTTGACCATCTAAATATCTAAATGAAGCTGTATTACCAGTTCCACCAATTTGGAAACTAGCTAAAGCGTTTTCAACCCCTGTAGGGTCCATCCCAACACCAATTCTAGGTGTACCGTCTGGTCCATTAGCTAAAATTTTAACTATCGAGTTACCAGCGTGTTCAACCCATAAAGCTTTTGTACCATCATTTTCATGAGGACTTATAACCATACCTTCACTATCACTAGCGGCCTTTAAAACTAATTTTTCACTGTAAAAATCTGAAGTAGTTGAACCAACAGCTGTTGATTTCTCATACCCTTCATTATAATAACTAACGAAACCATATCTTTTATTAGTTGGGTATGAATCTAAATCACCCAAAATATAACTAGTATAACCAAACTCATCATTATTGGTTATAACACTTGTGGTTAAACCAGTCCAATTAAAACTAGTATAAGAACCTTTTATCTCATCTTCAAAGGTGGAGGGTAAATCGGCTACTTCTAAAACGGTATCTGAATGTAATATTTTATCTTCCCTAACAGTTAGGTTGGGGGCGTATAATGTGTTGTCAGTACTACCATTTATACCCACACCACCAATTATAGCGGAATGAGTTGTACCCGCTAATGTATTTGATTCACCAGCACCCATTAAGTTAATATTACCACTCATAGTGTTCCCACTACCACCTAATATAACACCATTAAAATCACCATTAATAGAGTTTTTCTCTCCACCGATAATAGAATGTCTATAACCCTGTAAAAAATTTTCAACTCCACCTAAGATGGACGAATCTTCCATACGACCAACCATAGTATTATTTTCACCACCAATAATATTGTTTCTATAAGAGAATCCAGAGTCACTAATCATTTTATTATCCTCACCACCTAACATGGTATTGGATGTATTATTAGCACCAGACATAACAAGGTCAATACCACCACCCATTAAAGAGTTATCACTATTAATATAATGTGATGTAAAATCAGTTTTAATTGATTCAGAACCACCATCAGATGTTACCCAGTAAGTAGTACCAGAAGTCCCACCAGAAGAAGGTTGCCAACTCCCCACTCCATTAGCATCAGAAGTTAAGACATATCCATTTTGTTGTGTACCATCAACTATCTTAATAGAACCCACAATATGTAATCTTTCATCAGGACTTTCAGTATTAACACCAACAAAACCCTTTGTTGTACCCGTACCCTGTATGTGTATATCGGATGTTGTACCATTTGCGTCTTTACCCGCATAAAATCTTATATAATCATCTTTATTTGTACCGTCTTGAGAAATAATATTTAACCCATTTTGTTCAGCAGAAGAATATAGGAATCCATCACCTTGTTTACCATACCCAGGGTATGAAAGTTCAGTACTACCTCTAGTTCCAATACTCATACCCTGTATCCCCACCTCAGCAACACCAAGAGTCATTAAATCTGATGAGTCACCACCTAGTCTTACTACGGGCCCACCAGTACTATCTAAATCACTATAAAATTCACCATTAGAAGTCTCTATTAAAATATCACCACCATCTACGTGTAATTTCTCAGTTGGGTTTGTTGTGCCAATACCAACACTACCACTATTAGTTATGGTCATTTTTGTGTCGGCTGTTGTGGCAAAACTATTACCATCACTCCTAGTAGCAAACTTAATACTAGGTGGTGATGTAGAATTAACACCAATTACTAAATCATTTATACCGTCAGGAGAAAGGTTAAAGTTAGATGTTGATATCCCACCATCTTGGGTTAATAAAATACCTGCTGTTTCAGTTTCATCTATATCATCAGTGTCAGCGTCTAACCTAATTTTAGCGTTACCAGTAGATTGTATATGTAATTTTTCATTGGGGTTTGTTGTGCCAATACCTACACTAGTACCACTAATATCTATTGTTACACCACTTGTTGAACCAAAATAAACATTACCCTCATCATTAGGTTGTATGTTTAATGGAGAACAAGAATGAATATTTTTAACGTATATATCTGTAATACAAGAAGCTGATGTGTTACCAGTGAAAGTATTAGTTGGTAAAGCTATCGCTGGTACACTACCACCAGTATTCCAATTAAGAATTAAATCATTACCAACAACGGAACCACTGTTTACATAAGTATTACCTATTGGACCACCACTCAAAGCAATCCAACCAACAGAACCCTTAGAATCCATTGATGTTAATACATAACCAGTGACATCAACCTCAGTAGTTCCCGTAGACCCACTCATTCTAAGTTGAGCTGGTTCTACAACAAACCCATATTGTCTTTGTCCGTTTAAGTATCCTGTTAAACCATTCATTTCTACTGTTGTAGAACCTGTTGTGGTACCAGTAAAATCTAATATAACTGGTGCTATTTTAGAAGTACCCGATAACTTTATTACATCCTCATTATACTGTACTATTTGTCTATCCTCAAAATGGGGTCTTGTTACAAATGGCATATTTTATTAAATTACGTTCCAGTTATGTCCAAGTGGACGGTATTGTAGTGATTTATTAAGTTGTTCAGCTTCGTTAGCTTTTCTTTCTAACATTTGGTCTGGTCTCAACCTTTCTAATCTTTCTTTAAGTCTTTCCCACAATTTATCTTTATCTTCTTTTGACTCATTTAATAATGAATCATAATCCATAGTAACTTCAGCATCTGTTACACCTAAGTTACCACCAAATTTACCTCTTACTCTACCTAAAGTTTCTTTACATAAAGCGGTAAAATAATCTCTTACCCATTGTTTAGAAGGTGTATTTAATTCATCAAAGTTAACAACATCTACAGGTACGTCAGATGGTAATTTAACAATATCTTTATTAGCGTTAAGACATCTTTGTCTTTCATCTGGGTCTTTAGTGTCATAGTAATGGTACCATACTTTACTACCAGTCACATCAATACCATTGTTTAAACCACCAACCCCAAATCTAATTCTTGAACCTGGTGTGGGTATTAAGTGTAATATTTTTTTACCATCTTTACCTGCGGTTATTTTATAAATTAAATCACCTGATATAACTCTTTGTTTTAAATTTAAATCAGCGTTTCTACTTAAAATATCATATGAAGAACCTAAAAAGAATCCACCAGCAAAACCAGCAGCTCCCCCTCCACCAAAAGGTAGTTGACCAAATCCACCACCAAACCCTAAGTCACCGATACCATAAGCCCCAAATAGAGCGTGGTCGATTGTAGGTGGTGTAATCCATAAAACTTCATTTATTTCTCTGTGAGCTGGTATTTCATACGATTGTTGACCAGCTTTAACCACAACATAATCTTTTTTTAATTCCCATGGACCATTGGCTTGTAAACCAACAATTTTAGAATAAGCATAAGTAAATGAATCTTCATAATTCATTTCTCTTTGTGTTAATGCTTTAGATAAATCGGTTATTAAAAGGTCTTTTCCGTATAAAGCCGTCCATTGTGATTCAATTAACCATTCATTTATAAATGCTGAATGGTCCTCAACAGCTATTTCAACTAAAGTACACATAGTTTCATCCTCCAACTCAATTTTTCTCATTGGAGCTCCTAACCTATGCTTTACTTGTCTAAATAATTTTGATTTTTCTGCTTCGTTTATAATTAATGACATATCACTTTTATTGATAAATATCAACCAGTTTAGTTATATTAAATATTAACGGATATTTTTAATAATCAATTTCACTTATTAAGAATTCATCACCATCATCATCATCTTCTCTTTCAAGACCATAACCCATTGTAATTTCATCATAATCATCCTGATTATACATAACATTATCTATTAAATCGTCTCTATCTAAATAAACAATACCACTATCTAACAAATCAGAAGCGTTACGGTGCCAACCTTTTTCATCACAAAAACAATGAACAGTCCCACCACCTAAACAACTTTCCCAATCCTCTCTTAATTCATCTTCTACAGATTCTCTTGCTTGGTCAACTAAACTTGATTGTTCATCCTCAATATCTGATACCCTGTATTCAGCATCACCTAATTTTTCTATTTGTGAATCTGATAGGTCATCTTCCATTTGTAATTCATCTATTAACTCTTCCTTTTCTTCTTTTTCAGTCTCTAACTCTTTCCATTCATCTTCTAAAAGAGCACGTTCCAAAAAGTCTTCTTGGTCCATGTCATTTATAACGGCACTCACTTCTTCATCAATAAAACTTGTTTCATCATACATGTATAGGTAATTACCTTCATAATCATAGTATTCTAACAATTCATCATCATCTTTATCATTCAGAGCGTCTCTTACACCATCCTCATACTCCTCTTCATCACCAACCATATAATGTGACCCACTATCCTCATCAGCATAAATAGATATCCCATATTGGTAATCCTCCATATCTGATACATTATCATGACCTAAATAATTTGTAAGTGCTTGAGCTTTAGGGTCATCTTCAATCCATTCCTCACGTCCATCTGTTTTTGGAAATTTACTTTCGTGATATTCCACTATTTTCTCTGATATCTCTCCACCTATGTCTTTTAAATATTCTTCACCTCTGTCATTTTTGGAAAACTCCATATCAGTAGCATCCCACAATTCTATTTTACCACCACTACCAATCCTCCTATAAGCAACCTTATAAAATCTATCTTTTGAATCTTTAGTTTTATCTATGATAAAAAAGAATGTAGCTCTTTTTGAATACCTATTCCAATGATTATCTGTGTTTTTCATTGTTACACACCACTTTGTACCAGCACCGTAATAACAAGAAGCTTTATGACTATGTGGTGAAACCACTAACCATCTATCATCTTCATGAATAATTGTTTTTTGTTTTTTAGCCTCTTTCTTGAGTTCAGCCTTTTCTCTTTGTTCTTCAGCTTCTTTAGTTACAGGTTTAAGTTCATCATAAGAATAAGAATTTATATCTTTATTTTTAATTCTTTGGATATTTTTGTGAAACAACTTAATTATATCAGCGACTTGGACATCTGTAACAGCATCTTCTGACGGTTTACCAAGACCCAACCAAGTTTTAACCATCCATTCTAAATACTTATTATTTCCAGATGGGTCTTTATCGGATAACCAATTGATGGTGGCTACATTTACATTATTCTCTCCACCATATTTTTTTATGAGGTCTTCTTTTCTTCCTTCGATTAATAAATTACCGAATAAATCATTAACACCATAAACATGATTTTCTAAAACAATATTTCTTCTTAGTTTTGAATATATACTCATAACTAATCTTCTTCTAAATCTTCTTTACTAATACCTTCTAACTCATCTAAGTCGTCAACAATAATATTTAAATTATCAATTACTTTGGTCATTACTTCATCAGAATACATATCATCTGTTACTAAAACATTACCTTCTTTCTCTTTAATAATCTCAAGGTCACCAATCATCTCAGTTAAACCCATTAACATATCCCTAAGAGCATCTATCGTTTTTTCAGTGAAAGAAACTTTATCATCTAAAGCTGTTTCATCTTCTAAAAATTCATCTCTTTCAGAAAGGTACTCTTTTATTATACCATCAACTTTAGTTTCAGGTATCAATAAATCATCACCAAGTAATTGTTCTTTAACAATTCTTTTAATGTTACTTTGTTTAATTTTTTTTACCTTTTTCATTTTATCACTTTATTATAAATATCCCTAATCTAGATTAAAATTTAAAATATCTTCAGTTTTTAAATCATTAAACTCTTCTTTAGATATTGCCTCAATTTTGAATCCATTATCAAAAAAAGTCTCTAAAACCTCAACAGTCTTCTCATCATCTAAAGTAATTTTCATTTTCATAATCTTTTCGTTATTTATTGGGTTTACAACTGCTACGTATTTTGTTTTATATTCTTTAATAGAATTCAGTAATAAAAAAACCTTAGTAGCTTTATTTAATTTATCCTCCATAAAAATAAATACTTAATAATAATTTGTTTTTTAAAAATATTTTATTATATTTGTTGTATGGAAATTGGATATGCTTGTATTAATATGACTTTAGGGTCTCAAAAAGAAAGAGTAACTACTAACAGAGGTATGATTAAAAAAACTTTTTTAGAGAAAGGTTTACCTTATGTTTCTGAATTAACTCTTAAAAATGTGAAAGATTTAATTGAGATTATTAGATGGAATAACAAAAACGGCATAAAGTTTTATAGAATGTCCTCTGATATGTTCCCATGGATGTCAGAATATAAATTATCCGATTTACCAGATTACAAAAAAATATCAATCCTATTGAATGGAGCGGGTCATTTGGCCAAGGCCAATAACCAAAGATTAACTTTTCATCCAGGTCCCTTCAATGTTTTAGCTTCACCTAGTGAAGGTGTTGTTGTAAAAACAATTTCTGAACTAAATAAACATTCAGAAATAATGGATTTGATGGGGTTAGATACCTCGACTTATAACAAAATAAATATACATGTTGGTGGTGTATATGGTGACAAGAAAAGTGCTATGGGAAGGTGGGTAAGTAATTTTCATTTATTAGATGAGAATACCAAAAGTCGTTTGACGGTTGAAAACGATGACAAAACTAACTGTTACGGTGTTTCAGATTTGATGTATATACATAAAAATACTGGTGTACCTATTGTATTTGATTACCACCACCATAGCTGTCACCCAAATGGTATGAACCAAAAAGATTCTTTGTTGTTGGCCTTATCGACTTGGCCAAAAGATATCCAACCAATAGTACATGTGTCAGAACCAAGAGATGATAAAAATCCAAGAGCTCACCATGATTATGTTTATAACAAAATAGAGTCTTACGGTATGAATTTCGATATTATGATGGAAGCTAAAGCTAAAGAATTATCTGTTTTAGAGTATAAAAAAAGACATTTAGATTTAATTCTTGGTTAATTTCTTAAACCAATCTTTAATTCTACCCCAAATAGACTTTTTTTTCTTTTTGTTAAATATGTCTTTTGGGTTCCTTTCTTTTTTAATGATGAATATGGGTTCCTTTTCTAAATTATCTATATCAAGTTCTAAACCATCAATATCAAATTCAGAATTATCAATCCTCTGTGGTATATTTTCAGGTTGTTCTTGTATTTTAGTAATTTCATTGATGATAGCTGAAGCCATTTCATATTCTTCGGCTTTAACACAAGAAGATTCCCATAGAGTTAGTAAAGCTATTTGTTCTGGTATAGTCAGAGTGGGTTGGTAGAATTTGAACATCCCTACCACAAACCTAATTTTATCTTCACTACTCTCTAACTTATTTTCCATATACATAAATATCAAAAAGAATGTTAAGTTAATGGTTGATATAGTAAATAATAATTACTATACTTAATTTTGAACAAACATTTATTATCTAATAATTTAAAACCATGGATGAGGTTATAAAAATAAGACATTTTGGTGATATGTGGTGGACTGAAATAAAATTAGCCGAAGCTATGAAATGGTCTACTTTCTCTATTTTAATAAAGGATGATGATAGATGTTTTGTTGATATAGAAAACGAAAGACTAGAAATGTCTTTGGAGAGTTACGATAAAGTAATGGACAATAAAGCTTTTAAGATAAAATTTGGTCTTAAAAAGCATGAATTTAATTTTTAAATATGAAAAATAGTATGAGAAAAGGTATAGTGTTGAGTTTAGTGAGTTCAATCACGACTTTAATGATTTTAAATTATATCAATATAACTAATGTAGGTTTACTGGATGGTACAGTAATAAGACTTTTATTAACAACAATAATTTCAGTGTTTTTAATCAATAAAAAAATTGAGGCGAGTACTGAATTAACTAAGAGTAATTATTGGCAATTAAAAAACGAGATAAAAGCTAAAATCTCTAAAACTAATAGCAGGAGAAAAAAACCTCAAAAATCAAAAGAACAAAAGATTAATGCTTAAAAATTTATTAATAACATCACTATTATTTTTGTTGGGTCATATATTAGTTTGGTTCCAATTGAATGGTCAATTTATATGGAAAGGTTGGAAAGATAATCTTATCTTGGTATCACTTATTGGTATACCAACCTCCATATTTTTTATATGGGCAACAAAATGGGGTGTTAAAACATTTGATGGTTTATTTTGGCCACCTAGATTTATAGGTTTTTCTATAGGGATAGTGGTTTATGGGTTATTGGTGAGTCATTACTTTAATCAAGGTATTAATTTAAAAACATTAGTTACCTTAAGTTTAGCGTTAATAATAGTAACAATACAAGTATTTTGGAAATGAATATAGAACACGATTACCTAAGATTATTAAAAGATATTTTAAACAACGGAAAAGTAAAAGATGACCGTACTGGTACTGGTACCATCTCTGTATTTGGTAGACAAATCAGACACAAAATGAATCAAGGTTTCCCATTACTAACAACCAAAAAAATGTATTGGAAAGGAATTGTAACAGAATTGTTATGGTTCTTACGTGGTGATACAAACATTAAATACCTTGTTGACAATGATTGTCATATTTGGGATGGTGATGCTTATAAGTCGTATTTGAAAAACAGGGATTCACAATACCATGGTCCTTACTATACACAAGAACAATTTATTGAGAAAATCAAAACAGATGATGAGTTCACAAATAAGTGGGGTGAATTAGGTCCCGTATATGGTCGTCAATGGAGAAATTGGACTAAAGATAAAGATGCTGGCGCTGTTGAAGGTGGTGTCTTTGTAGAATATGAACAAATAGACCAAATCAAAAACTTAATAGAACAACTTAAAACAAATCCAGATAGTAGACGATTAATGGTTAACGCTTGGAATGTTGGTGAATTAGACCAAATGACACTTCCACCTTGTCATTATGGATTTCAAGTTTATACAAGAGAGTTGAGTTTGAATGAAAGACATAGATTAGCCGAAAAATCTGATGATTTTGATAACACATGGAATGACCACCAAGAATTTGATGATATTGATATCCCTCGTAGAGCAATCTCTTTAATGTGGAATCAACGTTCAGTAGATACATTCTTAGGTTTACCATTCAACATAGCATCTTATGGTTTGTTATTAGAAATAATAGCCAAAGAAGTTAATATGGTTCCTGATGAATTGATTGGTAATTTAGGCGATGTTCATTTGTATAAGAACCATATTGAACAAGCAAAAGAACAATTAACCAGAGAACCCATGGGATTATCTGATGTTAAACTTAGAAATTATGAAAACTTAGAAAGTCTTTTAAATACTAAAGACTCAATGGAAAACATTCAACTAAGGGATTACAATTCACACTCAACAATTAAAGCTGAATTAAGTAACTAGTCTATTCCGTGTACGTATTTCATTTTATTGATTTTCTTAATCATGTCAATTGCTCTTGACCTTAATTCTTCAGAACTATAATCAATAAATTCTATTGGTGATTTAAATTTCTTTAAAAAAGGTATATCGTAAGCTGTATTCATTAGATGCCAATTAATATCTAAATCAAAACGGTCTTTAAATGATTCAAAATCTTTACTAGATATATCCCTTATTATTTTTTCATAATTTAAATTACCATCATAAACATTTTCTAGGTAAGCAGTCTTCTCCAGTTCAGACAAATAATAGTAATATTTCAAAAGTTCTTTTATCGGTCCACGTACATTTTTATCAGATAACATTAATATAAAATCTTTGTTATATAACTCCCTATTTTCTTTATTCTTATCGATACTAGGTTGACCCTTAGAAAGTCTGTTATAATCGTCCCATGCGTGTTTCATTTCATGATTAAGTACTGTTCTTAGGTTAAACCCACCAGTACCACTAATTACTTTAGGTTGTATATACAATAGTACAACATAGTTACCATCTTTATCATAACCAGAGTGTTCTTGACCATAACCAGTTAACTTATCGTAAAAATCAATCACAACATAATCTATTGGGAAACTCTTAAAGGCTTCTGGATAATCATAACCATCAATAATCAACCTTTGTTTTTCATTTGGGTTTTTTAATATTTCGTCATTTATTATTTTAGCCCACTCTCTTGATTCAAATGAAATACCCGCTACTTCAGTTATTGGTTTTTTATTTTTTTCTACTATTTTTATTTCATAATCTGG
>Ga0181394_1001371_pt1 | contig 10676 bp, 13 predicted proteins | sample 17SPOviralmetaG_FD_130123 | JGI IMG/M metagenome (GOLD analysis project Ga0181394, IMG submission 130123) | Marine viral communities from the oligotrophic San Pedro Time Series (SPOT) site, San Pedro Channel, CA, USA - 17 SPOT_SRF_2010-11-23 | ecosystem: Environmental > Aquatic > Marine > Strait...
AAACTATAAAAATAGAACCAGAGCCTCAAACATATTTTGAGTGGATTAAAGATTTTGTATATTCATTTTATTAAGCAAATCCTGTTTAAAATTCGTGGATAGTTTTTGGCCGCCGTTAGAGTCACGTCTCATTCTTCTCTCTATATCTACTTGATTTATAATTTCAACTAGGTCTTTCGAATAAATATAGTAATCGCCGACAACATAAGAATAATGGTAGTGCGTCATATATTATTTTCTTATATTTTAATTATGCTAAAATTATGCATAACTAATCTTATAGGAGCCATTCATAACATCCATTCGCTTCGATATTTCGGCGAAGACATCAATATTGAGAGGAAGGTAGTTTCCGGCAGATGAAGTTGTACCAGCATCAAACGCAGCAGCACCTGTGGTGGCCGAGGATGGCGTGCCTGTACGCACAAGATCAATTTGCATGTCAGTTACACGATCATGGACGGGGATACCGATGAAGGAAGAGTTTCCAACCCAGAAACCCTGCTGAGCGGTTGGTGGAGTCGCCCATGCAGTAGCAGCCCCGTTGAGGACACCCGACTTACTCAAGACTGGAGGCTCACTCAAATTTTCACCCACCCAATTGTAAGGAGCGTGTCCCACAATCGTTGCAGTGACAGGATCAGCAACCGTGAGATCGTATTTGGTATCAAGACCAACGGATTCTGTATTCTGACCGGGGCACATATTAAGCTCGCCCCATACGTCGGAGAGCATCATAGCCATCTGTGCTGGACTCGTAAGTCCATCACCTGCCAGCAAATTACGGCCATTCACTCTCATGTTAAAACGCTCCTTGTGTTGGGCCCTACTTCCGTACCCTGCAAGGCCTTTGATTTTGGTATCACCGCCAACCGAGGCAACATACTTGTATGCATCGGCATCCTGGAAAGTCTTAGCAACCATCACACGGGAAACTGCCTTATTCTGGAAACCATTTATTCTAAGCGATGAACGCTGTTCTTTCTCGTCAGCAACGGCTCCTGCCGCAGTAATTCCAGGCACCTGTGGAATCGTGGCCCGATCTACCTCTACAGACACCCAAGAAGCGGATTGCAATTGCTTATCTAAAGTTGCGGCAAGACTATCATCGATTATTTCATCGACCATAAGGATTGGCACAGATTTCTTTAATCCTGCAACCTGCGAAACGTTATTAACCAAAAGTTCTGGTTTGGAATTTGGGTGGTACTCTATAACAACGCGTAAGTTTTTGAATAATTTTGTACTTAAGTGGGAAACCGAGTTCAAGAATCCGAACACGTCTCTGAGGTTGATGCTTCCAAGTGTCGATTCATGTCCCTCTGAACGTATAACCTTTTCTTCCATAGAGAGAAGTTCTCCAGATGCACCAGCAGACCAGCCAATTGATCCACCAGTAAGAGAAGACATAACATTGACATTTTCAGAATTAGTTTTTTGGAGACCCTTGAAGGTAAGCCACTGGGCGGCATGTCGAAGACTATCTAACTCCTCGTTTCCGTCCATCAATCGAATACGGGATATGACTGAGGCAACCCCTGCACCGAAATGATAGAGATTGTTATTGTTTGCGTCTTTTGTTAAACCAATATTTCCGAGACGAATTGTAGGCATGTACGATTCTCCCCGATTTGCTAAACGAAATTCACAACGATTTTCCGAGTGAAAAACAGGATCAAGAATATGCGACTTTACGGACGAACTAAAGATGCTCATTATAGAATATGTAAATATAATAAAATATTGAAAAATACTCAAAATATTTTATTATATAAATGTATATGGATATTTTATTTGGTTCAGGTGATAATGTTTTAGCGGATACAAGCATTTCGTCAAAACATAATTATACGGCAGAAGAGATTGCATTGATGCTGGGTGCGTTGGGTGCGATGGTTGCCAGTATTATTTACAGTATAAAAAATGTTAAGCATAGTTCTTGTTGTTATGGTGTTTTTAATTGCGATCAACGCACTGAACTTCCACCCCGTCAAGGATCGATTGCTAAACTAAATCGTTCTGAAACAGAAGTATAATTATTCTTCATAACCCTCCGGATCACGGATTAACAGGGTGAGTGCTGCCATGTTCTGTATAGGGACATCCTTATATCTTCCCGTTAATAATCTGAACCGAAGTTGTCGTGTAATTATATCGCTTCTGTTTCTTATTCTAATAAAATTGAGTGTGTTCGGTTGATACTGAATAATTCCATTTGCTGTACCTGCTATTGGCTCTTCTGAAATTGGAAGCGTTGCAAGAATGTTTCTCCTAGACCCGCCAGAAAGAGCACTTCTCTCTTGGTTAGATATACCATAACTATCATAAGAATCAAGAAGGAAACTCTGTGTATCTATGATATAGTTATCTGCTTCATAGTTGTTGTCAAATGGCTCTGGAGCTACCCAACCAAAACCAAGTGTTAATGCATATTCGCCCACACCATTTCCGTCGTATGCTTGTGCTTTTGGTGTAATTTCAACATTCTTTAATTCTTTATTCGGTCCAATTAAATAAGAACTTGGCCAACCCAAGAAATTAATGACAGCTTCATTCGCTGAAAATACTGGCGTTAATTCTGTATCTCTATTGTATTCTACCACGGTTGATAATACAGTAGTATTTGTTTTCAATGCTTGGTTGTTAGGGTCAAGCGATTCTTTTTCGATACCAACCTCGTAATAAAATGGATCAAGAGAACAACTACATAAATCAAAGACAACCTTATCTTTTCCCTCAACGAATGAGATAAACCAATAATAATTTTCACCTTCCTCAAGATTGGCAGATGCTAATGCGGTTTTAATATCTGTTCCCGCTCCACCAACAGCGTTGTTCTGATGTATCTGGCCCGTGAGTTTATCGCCTCCTACAACAATTTCAAGGACGTCATTATAGTCAGCACCCGCAACAGTGTGGTTTATTGGTGTCACTGCCGTTGTTGCAAATGCGTCGGCAGCAGATTTCTTAAAATCCATTGGGTTGTTGTTACCATTAACTCTAATAGCGTATTCCATATCTGACTCTTCTAATGTTGAGTTTGTTAATTTACTTAAACCAGTTTCTCCCTTAACTAATCCGATGTAAGCAGATATCTGGCCACCCGATGCTAACAGTCGTTTTAATCTAACACGAATAGAACCAGTAGATTTAATAAACGGTACAATACTGTAAATATAACTTTCTGCTGGATTGGGAGGGCTGATTGCAGTATCACTTTCCCTACATATACCCTGTGCTCCGTCGTGGGTGCCTGTCAAAACTGCTTCTGCTCCAGGAACAGAATTTAATACCGACTCGTCTGGAACACAAAACGTAGGGAATGAAGGTACTGGATCCGTTGAACCCTGTGCCGGGTGTCCTTGATCAATAGAATAAAACGGACTGACTCCTGCTGTTATTTTAGCGTGTCCATCAGTATTGACGATACAATCCCACTGTATGTTCATCTGTTCTGGGACGGTAAGCATATTACATACTTTATTTAATCCATTTGTAATGCTCTGCAATAATTCTGTGTCATTTGATTTATTGTAAGTATCAAGCGGTAATATTGTGCTTTGTTGATTTGAACCTGCGGGGTCCCCAGGATCGGGATCTGAATTTACAGAGGCGAAGTTTAATGTGTTATTTGAACGTTTAATACGAATCTCTTGTGATTTTCGTTCAACCGATAACGATTGCAAAGCAACCTCGCTGTTTTGCTTAATTTCAAGGTCTTCATTAAATAAACCAGTAAAGACACATTCCCCTGCAGACGGAGGTTCTCCGGTTGTGCCGTCTGGTCTGTCGGCCTGCGGTTTCGAAGTAAGGCGAATAAGTTTCTGGGGCATTATATAATTAGTAATTATATTTTATTTTTGTAAAATATAATTTATTTTTAGACGACGCATTTTAAGTTAATCGCTGATTTTGGCAGACGAGAAAAGGAGTGGCAGTCCATACCCATGTGTTCAACCAAACACTTCATCTCAGTCGCACCACTATCAGAGTGGAGAGTGCAATATAAGACTTCGTTATTGTCATTCCAGTCTCCAGTATCAATTCTTGTTTTTAATGCAACTTTTCGTGCTCCGTCAAAATCGTCTTGTGGTTCTTCTAAACAATGGATAACGCATCTTTCTCCTTCTCGGATAAGTTGCGAACCCATATGAATACTCCAACTGTGTCGAGAATGATACCATGCGGCCTGATCGCCCACACCAGTTGGTTTGGTATACAGAACGAAGAAAGGTACCTCTGTGCTGAGATTAGTCCATTTATCAACTGAACCACACATAAAGAGAGAACGAACATCTTTACATTTTAAAGTTTCATAGGCACCTCCGTAAAAATACCAATTAAATTTATCAGCCGCACCAGATCCTGCATCTTTTACATATTTCCATCCTGGCCGGTCGTTATCATCAGCAACCGCAAGAGGAAGTGAATCCGCTTGGATTGCCGTTGCCCCCGCAGTTCCCAGTTTCGATTGCATAAAACCAAATTTGCTCATTTATGAAATAGGCAAATATTAAAAAATATACGAATTTATATTTTCTAATTAATCCGGGTGCCAAGACAATACTTTCCATATACACTGCCAAGAAAAAAAGAGAGAAGGGAAAAACATACAATTTCTAAAATTTTAAAATAAAGTGGGTCGTTATTTATTATGCTAGTATAGTTCATATATGCTAAAGATATTTTATTTACATTGTAATTAACGAGTTGAAGTATAAAAACATGTCCATTGGGGCAGCAGTGATGTCTGTGCCGTCATCGTTTCCAAGAGGGTTGAGTTTCAGCTGAACGGTGAATTTTTGCGAAGAAAGATCAACATATTCCTCAAAGCTGAGCCCGTAGATTGCACCACGGTTCGCCTTCAGAGTTTTGGCACTGACTTCCGAGTGTCCTGCAGAATCCATAGATTCAAGACCTTTCGATAACGCATCAGACTCCTGTCTCACCACGTAGGTGACGTAGTTCTGCATAGAATTTGCGAATAAATAGGACACGTTATCAAATTGAGGCAACGATTCAAGTGCATATGAGTTGAACTCCTGCGATTGCAAGTCAGCTTGCTTAGCGAAAGTCATAGTAACTGAATTCACAGAGGCGGATGGGACCCGAGCAGCAACAGTGGTAGATGTGGATTGCACAGACGAAACAACATTGACGTATGATCTCATCATCATAGGGTCTTGCTCACCATCATCTGGTACAGTCATAAAACGGCAGTTCAAGTTTTCTAAAGTGTAGTCCGCCGTTCCCGCGCCGCCGAACAGGGCGTGGTTTTTAGAAGCAAGAATGCAAGAGATACGAATGTATCCGTTCTTATCGAAACTGTAAGATCCCCCAGCTGACCGGTTAAAGGCCAGCATAGGTTTGCATGAAAATGACGGAGCGGTTCGCTGTGCGGCCACTTCGGTTGAACCTGTTTTAAATGCCTGGTTGGCGACTGGTTGGAGAACGTAGTTGCCGTTCATTTCAGTTGGGCCACGTGCTTCAGCAACATATTTAGACGACAGTAAATCATCTTCAGCAAGCGTTGCTCGTGCGTGGGACGAGATATAACGTGGGTAGTTGGCCAAGGTTTCAAGGACTCCCTTTGACTGTGTTTCTGTAGTCCAAGAATCAAAAAATGCATGGGCACCAACAGCATTATCAAGTTTCACGTTGGATTCGTTGGTAACAAATCCTGTAGCGTCCCAAGCCGTATTATCTTTGACGGCCTTAATATTCCCTTCGACACGAATTGAATTGGGCATCAATTTGCGGCCAGGAGCCATAATGAGAAAATCAACAGTTTGGAAAGGTGTATAAGAATCAGACGATGCTTCTGGAAGCGTAGAGTGAAGTTGGACGGCAGGAGCAGACATTATAAATTATATGCTTATTATAATTTTCATAAAAATATTTATTTCTTACTGAATTAAAAAACTTATTAAACGAACGAGACTTTCGCCAGACTGAAAGTATTTTAAGAGCTGTTGAGTGTATTATATATTAATATATAGTATAATCAATCTAGAGAATAATATATATATAGAGTATATGATGGCGACAACCACAACAACCCAAAATGAAATTATTGAAATAAAAATGAATACTATAGAAGATTTTTACGATACTGAGAAAATTCCATATATTCGATTACATATAGGAAAAAAAATAAATAAAGAAGGACAAGAAGTAAAAGACATTAAAGGAACGCCGCCACAATGGCAAACATGGTCGTATGAAAAGTGCATGCAAGAAAATAAGAAGGATAAGGGAAAACATAATGCAATCATTGGTAATCTGAGAAAATCAAATTTTTGCATTGTAGATATCGATTCAGAAGAAAAAGAATCAGAATTAATGGAAAAATATGGATATACACACTGGACTGAATCTTTTACCAAAGGATTGCCTCATCTGTACCGTCGAAAATTACCAGACGAAATGAACTGCAAAAATGACAATAAAGATGGCTATGATATTATGTATAGCCAGATATTCGAAAAGATTGGTTCTGAACTGCAGAATTGGGATGGAGACATTCCGACTTATAAAAGTGAGAAAAAGAAGCGAGCACCACGCAAACAAAAACAAAAGCAATATGATTCAACCAAAGTATCAGAATTTGATATTGCCATTTTGGATTGCATTGATGTTAAATATTGGGAAGAATTTCAGCATTGGTTTAAGCTTGTTTCTGCAATCGTCAAGGAAAAACAAAACATTATGCTTGCTGACGAATATTCTAAGAAAGCATCTAATTACGGCGGAATAGAACAAGTTATTGAGAGAACATCCAATGCTATGACCGCAGATGTTAGTTGGGGTACCGTCATGTGGTATGCTAAGGAATCTGACCCAGAAAAATACCAAAAGATTATCAACATGTATCGTGTTGATATTGATCTTACTGATATGGGTGTGGCTGAAATGATATTGAAAATTAAACCAGATGATTTCATTTATCAAGACAACATATTATATTATTGCAATGGTTCTAACCCATTTTGGTTATACGATGACGACGATAACGGTGTCAAGAATAAAATTTATATGGATTTGCTTGATTTTTACAATGAAAAAAATATTCAGATTCAATTTAAAATTACGAAAATAAGCACAGAGATCGCTGATTTGGAGAGAACCAACAAGGAAGGAAAAAATAATGAGAAGGTTGCAGTAAAAATAGCACAGCGAGCTAAATTTATTGATCAGCGTGATATTATTGAAAAAGGTATCGTTCATGCAAGAACAACTGCGAAACTATCGAAATACGTTGAATCATTAAAAGTTAAATTATCGCAAGAAATTAATAAAATTATGTTTGACTCTTTGCGACCATACGTATTCTGTTTTAGGAATTGCAACATTGATGTCCGCAACGGAGAACGAGTTGAAATTTATAAACAAGATTATATTACCAAGCGTGTCAGATATGATTTCGTTGAACCAAGCAAAGAAGACTGCGAGGAGCTTGAAGAAATAATTGAACGCATCTTGCCAAACGAGGATATTCGAAAATCTTATATGTCCGCACTTTGGTGTGGATTAATTGGCAAACAAGTTGAAAAGTTTGTCGTGGCAACGGGTGGTGGCCGCAACGGTAAGGGGGTAATAAATGAATTATTTGAAGCATTACTTACCGACACTTATTTTTATACGGCTAATGTAAATTGTCTGACAGAAAACCAAAAAGGTGGGGCAAATCAGGAAATTGCAAACATGGATACCAAAAGAATGCTCCTGGCATCCGAACCCAACGACAGTCTCAAATTAAAACTTGGAAATATTAAATCCATGACAGGTAATTCCAAATTAAATGCTCGTGCCCTTTATTCCAAAAAAACGGATGTTATTATGCAAAATATGACAATTCTTGAATGTAATAATATTCCAAGTATTGAAGGCCGAATTGATGCAGCTGCTGTGGAACGCTTTATGATTATTGATTTCGTCTCACATTTTACGAATGATGCAACCAAATTGAAACTTATGAAAAATTGCTATCCTTTGGATACTCGATATAAAACCGATGAATTTAAACAGCAATTTAAATGCGTATTGTTTTCTTATTTATTGAGTTTTGGCTTCACAGATATTTACATGCCTGAAATTGTAAAAAAGCGAACGAAAAAATATTTGGTTGGGTGCGACGATTTCTTAACATGGTTCAATGAAAATTATGAAAAGTCTGACAATAAAACAGACATTATCAAGATGAAAGACCTATATGACACTTTTAAAAGGAGTGATATGTGGGAAGTAATGCCGAAGGTTGATCGACGAAATAAATGGACTAAGGATAAGTTGATTAATAATATCAAAAATAACATTAGTTTAGGTCTGTGGTTCAAGGAAAGATATGATAAAGGGAAGCTCAGTGTGCGTAATTGTTTGATTCATCATCGGAAGAGAGATATTGTTGATGAAGAGTAATCTTTCTTACAAATATATATGGTTTATTAATTAGTATTACTAATAATACTATTAATTAATTATAAATAATAATAGAATATAATTTCAATAACTAAAAATCAAAATCAAAATCCGTCAATCCGTCAAAAATGGCCCACAAAAACATAAAAAAATTGAACTCGCATAGAAAATAATTACTTTGTCAAAACAGGGGCGAGATTTGACGGATTGACGGATTTTGCAAAATAAGCCAAAAAGCCAAAAATGGCCCACGAAAACATAAAAAAATTCAACTCGCATAGAAAATAATTACTTTGTCAAAACAGGGGCGAGATTTGGCTTTTTGGCTTATTTTGCCACAATCGATCAAGAAATGCATCCAGTATATTAACACTTCCAGTCAATAACATTACCATATTCATCTCGAATGACTTCAACTCCAGTCTCACATTTTTGCTCTTTTAATTTTGCAAGGTCGTATTCCAATTTCTTGATCGCATCCTTTTTCAAGGCAAGGCTTTTTTCCATAATTTCAATGAGTTCTGTTCGAGCACACATAATATATATTAGATACTTAGTTTTCTAATTCAGTTTAATAAATCTTTATCAATTTTTGCAGACTTACCCCCCATCACCGCAGAATATATCCGGGCAACTCCCCATTGCGTTGCTGATTTTACATTTGGTCGCACTGACGATGGGTTTGAATAAAATGCACCCATTCCCTTCTCTCTTATTTTCAATAAATTTCTATATTTATAACCCGTCAATCTTGCAATCTCTGCTACACTGTGAGATTCATCCTTGCTAAATCCATATTTTTTATTAAATCGTTGCTTCCATGTCGCCATTTAATATATAACGTTATTATTTAATTATCATTTTTATAAAGATATGCAACTGCTCGAAGTTGAGCACGAAGCAAAGCAACACTTCTAAAAAATTGAAGATCTTCACCCTTCATGCCCTGAGCCTTATATCTCAAATAATTCGTATTAGCATCTCTCCACTCATTGTCGTACCTAGCAAAATCAATATTGATATTCATTGTATAAAGTATCCTGAATCGTTTAAATGAGTTAAAGATAAACTAAATCGTATTAAAGGATACAGTATATAATATACTAAGATCATGAAAACAGGACAACAACAAAAAAAAACCTATCGATTTAAGATGGACTGGGTTGATGAGGAAGGCATTACCCAAACTAAAAAATATTATAACTATGATGGTATTCGATGCGACACAGGAATCCCACGTGCGTCGTTTTTTAAAATGAGTCGTGGTGTTTTCGTACCTAAATGGCAACAATATAAAATCACACCGATTCGTGATTTGGCCTACCAGATGGTTCGGGTACAACTCGACTAATATCGCTCAATTGATATAATTGCAAATTTCTTGAATACAGCTCTGATTCAACTAAGGCAACTGTCTCATTTAAAATACTTATTTGCCGTTTAATATTATTGATTTCAAGGCGAAGTTCGGTTTTCGTCCAATAAATAAACTGTGCGTCTGCTTTTTTAAAGCATTCGTCCTCTGCGTATTTACTCATATTAATTATATTATATATTATTATTTAATATAATTTATTATTCGGCATTTTCAGAGGCCCTTCATTAAACGTTTCATTTCTCTCGCAGTCAATGGTTTTTTCTTAGGTGGTGGGAGTTTAACTGGTGCAGGTTTTGGTTTCGGTGCTGGCGGTGCTTCATCCTCAGAATCAACAGTTGCTGCAGATTTCACCTTTTTTTCTGTCTTCTTTCTCTCTTTCGATGTACTTAATTCTAATTTTAATTCTTCTAATTGTTTTTTCAATGATTCGTTCTCTGATTTTAATTGGTCTGGTTTCAACTTATTGTGTAATGCCGTATATATTTTTTCATCTTCTGCTTTGCTTTTTTCTTCTTTTTCTATTTTTTTTAATTGTGCTTTTTTTCGACGCTTTGCAAGACTTGTTTCACGACCTTTTTTCAATTGTTCTCGCAATTTTTCTTTTTGTTCCTCAGAAAGCACACGCTTCTTTCTCTCTTTTTTTGGTTTAGTTTCCTTTATTTTTTCTTCAGGTTCTTCAGCAATAGGAGACAATTCTGGTTCTGGGGCTGGTGCTTCTTTAGGCACATCTACCTTGGCCTCTGGTTTCTCATTGACGCGTTCAAAAATCTCGTTCTTGGTTTCTTCTTCAGACATTATACATAATGCCTACAAATTATTTTGTAGTAAAATATTTATTCTGGTTGGGATTTAGATCCGCCGCATTTATTGCTGTCGTCCT
>Ga0181394_1001372_pt1 | contig 10661 bp, 5 predicted proteins | sample 17SPOviralmetaG_FD_130123 | JGI IMG/M metagenome (GOLD analysis project Ga0181394, IMG submission 130123) | Marine viral communities from the oligotrophic San Pedro Time Series (SPOT) site, San Pedro Channel, CA, USA - 17 SPOT_SRF_2010-11-23 | ecosystem: Environmental > Aquatic > Marine > Strait...
ATCATTCTATTCCTGATATAGTTCTACTCACATAATCTGTGTCTACCACAGTATTTCCTGTGGCGTTACAAGTAAATTGGGAATCCAAAGCTGCCACAGCTAATCTATCATCTAAAAAAGTTTTTGCAGATTTATTAGGGGTGTTTACGTTTTCGTGAGAAGTATAAACGCTCGTCATTGTTAAATGAAAATCTCTCATTGAAACTAGCCAATCTGTATCATAGAGAAAACTTCTACTACCGCTTGCGTCTCTACCAGCTAAAAAGTTATTCAGCTTCCAGTTCATGTTTTCAACCATACCCCAAGCCACAAAAACAACAGTCCCATCTTTACTACACTCAAGGCACATTCCCTTTGTTGCCCATGTTTCGGCATTATATAATAAAATTGCAAACTGCTCATCAGGTGTTTTTCCAGCAAGATCAGTATAGTTTTCTTCAACCTTTGTTCCGCAGTCGTCAAACAATCTGCGTAACACAGTAGAGTCTATAGTTGTAATTCGTTGTATAGAGTAAGCCATTAAAGATCTGCTCTCAATTCACAGGGTATTACAGTGCCGTTACTTACATTTTTAAATAGTGTATTATCATATGTATATCCATTGCCTCCACCAATCCAAGTGTATGTTGTCACTGTATCGCCAGAAGATCCAGCAGATGTTTGTGATCTTAGTAGTCTTTTACGCCCAGAGGTTGGGTTATGGACTGCTATGCATGTATAAGAGTCAACAGGAGCATTATCACCAGTGCTTCCTCCTACTTTTGGATTGTCTAATTGAGCAAGATGCCCAGAAATACCAGAATCTGTAAGGTAATTCAAAACGTGTTCTGTCCCACCTTTAACTCTTACTCCACTTCCTATAGCATATGAAACACTACCGTAAGTAGCTGCTCTACCAGAACTAGCATACCCAGCTTCCTGAATCGTAGACGTACCTTTACCCACTGAAATTGTATATTGAAACGATCCCTTAGTTATAAAGAACAAATCAAGTTGCGCTCCTGCGCTTGCAACTACTCCAGCACAAGCCATTAGTTATCCACCACACCAGAGCCAAACAGAATATAGTTATCTGCGGCTGTACAAACCAAACTAGCAACACCACCTGCAATAATGTGTGGGTTATCTGTGCCAACATCTACAACTGAAGCGCCTGTAAGAATTTTAAGAGTTTGTGCTGCAGAAGCATCAAGATCAAATCCTATATTAGCAGAACCCGCATTGCATATTGTCCATGTAGCACCAATATCTCCTGCTACGGCGTCTGGTAGTCCTATAGTACAAGCACTAGAGCCTGTGAATACAATCTTTTGGCCTTTATAAGTTGAAAAAGTGGCATGAGCAATAGAAGTGCCTGTTACAACAGCTCCTGAAGCTAATGCACCTATTTCTAAAACTCCTGAAGCGTCAGGAAGGTTTACCTCTCTATCAGCAGTAGGGTCTTCAACATACAAAGTATTTTCAAAGTCATTATTAGTACTACCTTCAAATCTTATGTTAGAGTTTTGACCAAGAATAAGATCATTATTTGCATTTAGTTCCAAAGAGCTTTTTGTTAGCTTCATTACTGGGTCTTCAAAAGAAGCACCTGCCATACAAGAAAAATGTATTTCGCCATCTTCTGTACCGCCCGTTTCATCTTGAGCGAACCCATGTATTTGTGCATATAGTGTCTTGTTACCACCGTCATCTTCACCGTAGAATTGTATAGCACCTAAATCATCAGAAGCTGCAGGGCTTGATGAGTTACGATATAAAGACAAAATAGGGTTAACTGTAGCACCTGCATCTGTGCTTATAAGTTCTAATCCTGGTGCGCTTACTAAACCAGTTGATGGATTGTAGAAAAATGTTCCAGTATCATCTAAAAGTGTACTACCAGGAGCTCCACCAGCGCCTTCATTATTAAATACGATAGGAAAGTTTGTGTTTGCTGTGCTATCAGTAACTGAAGTGATGGTAGCTAGCGTGGCTTGAGCAACAGTACTAGCCGTAAGAGCAAGTGTACCAGACTGATCTGGTAGACTTATTGTTCTATCTGCTGTTGGGTCTACAACATATAAAGTTGTTACGTGATCATTAACATTGTCACCAGTGAACTGTACGTTGCCTCGTAATCCTAGTATATAGTCATTATCGGTTGCTAGTGTAATGGTGGTGCTTAGATCATTATTAAAAGATGATAGTCCGACTTCTGAAAATAGTTTCCTTTTTTGCGCACCATTATCTAGCAGTACTAATTCATCTGTACCACCGGCTACAGCATCGGTCATGTCTGTCAACTCTGATAAGTCAACACTAAAGGTAGTACCACTTAAATCAAGTAAAGTACCTGCGGCATAGCCTGTGACAACAGTAGTAGGAGATAGTGTAATATCTGAGCTACTAGCTGTGATTTGATTGGTTGTGGAACTTGCAGTTATAGTTATACTCATTATCTAGTTACCGCCTGCTCAAGTGTTACCTTGCCTTTTATGTAAATTACTGAGCTATCGTCACTACTATCGTCTATTTTCAAATCGTAAACATACTCACCAGGAGCTAAGTCTATTGTTTTAGAAGCTTCTAGTGTAATTGTAGCTGTTTCATTGGAAGCATTCAAGCTAGTAGTAAATAAAGCTACTATATCAGGAGATGCGGCTGTTTTTCTCATTTGTGCAGATGCAGACATAGTCCCGACTATGTTTAGTCCAGTAAATGTAAAGGTAGCAGAAACATCTGACCCTGTAAGTGTTGTTATATTATAAGTTGCTGCCATTTATATCTCCATTTTGAAATTATATCTGACCTGACATTTTTTGTCAAGTATTTTTTAGTTTTTGGTTACTTCTATTCTTACACTTTCTGCCGGCACACCTTTAGGCGTATACATAATATAGCAGATACGTTTCTCTGGATCTTTTATATAATGCTCTTCCGTCAGGCCACTTTTAGGAGCGCCTAAAGGAATAACAGGAATCCAATTGTCCCCAGAGCCTTTGTGGCTTTGTGGAGTTCCTATAATTTGATCATCTATACACTGAATCCATTTGCTTGCTAGTCCTATTCTCATACTTCTAATTCTCCTGATAATGTTATTTTACTTATGGTACTTGCACATCTTCCAAGCACATATCCATTTGATCCTCGAATAAATGTAGAGGCTTCGGGGTCTCCCGCATCTGTAGGCGCTGCTGTTGTTGTATTAAATGGAGCATTTAAAGCAGAACTAGTATGAATTGAATATGTAGTGTTATTTGCACCTTTATCCACAAAATATTCTACTCCAGGATTTATTCCTGTTATACCCTGCATCGTTACAATTGCACCATCTACTAAACCTGTTTCCTCAGTTGAAGGACTCTCAAAAGATATTCCATCACTAGTATCTCCCGCGTCATTAAAATTAGTAAATGTAGTAGGCTCAAAGCCGTCAGATTTTTCTATAAAAGCTAGAATTGCAATATCAAAACTATCCGTACTTTTTCTAGGTAACTCTCCTACAAGTGTAGTGGTTGAGGATCCACCATAAGGAGTTAAAAGTTCTGCTGTAGAAGCAACTGTTGTTGAAACACTTCCTGTAAAGGATATTGCAGCCTCTGCACTTGAGCTTGCAACTCCATTTGTATCGACAGCAAAAGTTACAGTTCCTCTAGCAGCATCATAATCACTATTATGAGCGTGTAAATCTGCACCTGTAAAAGTAACCGTATCGTAATCATCATAGCCACTACCTTGAGCATTTACACCGTCTCCAGTTAAGAATACATTACCATTTAGAGAGCCTTGTGCTTCCCCGTCTATTTTGAAGTCAAAAGTTGCACCAGAGCCAGTTCCCGTAGTAGTAGAGTGAGCAATATTTGTAAAAGTTAATCTATCTATACCACTAGCTGCAGGAGCTACTGCATTCACAGATGCATCAGTTTGATAGGCAGTTAAAGGTCTATTTCTTGAAAAAGCTCGTATAGCAGGCTCTTTATCTGCGTAGGAGTATTCTTGAGCGTCATTAAATTGCACCCGTACAGAGCCATCTTCTTGCTCTGCTACACTCATTACGTGTCCATGGAAAGTAGGGTTACTTGCAGTTCCTTGTCTCACTATGGCTCCAGGGTACAAAGCGTATTTTTGAATTATAGCTTCTACGGCTACTCCTGTTTCTTTTATATCCATATATTGATAAGATATTGAGCCGCCCCCTCCAAACCAGTAACCCCAGTAAGTAGTCGTGACTCCTGCATCAACAATAGAAGCCGCAGGAATTGTATCACTTACATTATTGAATGTTGCATTTATTTGCATTTCAACTGTCATGGGATTCTGTATATTTGCAAAGACTGTGGTTTGAGAAGTAAGGGCTGTAGCAGTAGAGCCCGCACCTACATAATTAAGTATTACACCTCCAAAATATCCTCCATAAGAGAATACAGTTCGATCTGTTTCTAATCTAAATTTTGTAGTTGTATCATTTGTAATTATTTTTCCACTTTGCAAAGTAGTAATAAAAGTATGAGTAGTATCGCTTATTGTTACAGCTATGTAACAAGTAAGATTTACTATATAACCCGACCCTGCTGCAGTAACACTATCGATATGAATACTGCTTCCATCCGAAGAGGTAGTAACTGTGCAAGTTGCATCTCTACCAGGGAAAACGCTACCGCCTTGTGTAATTGTACAGCCAGTTACTTGAGTATTTGCGGCAGGTGTAGCAGAACTATATTTAGAAGCATTCATACTTCCTAATGTACCATGAGAAAACTGTGCATTATCTCCAGTAGTAATACCTAAAGATCCGAGACGTACTGAGCCTCGCTGCCCGTTTATAATATTCATATCATCGCCAGCTCCAATACCTCGTATTGCTACAATATCATCAGTTATTAGGCCGTGCGCAGAAGCAGTAGTAAAAACAGCAGTATCACCTGAAGTAACTTCAGTGATTTGTATATCTGGTCCTTGATATCCAAGCAACCCCGAAATTTCTGCACGTGCAGTAGGAGTTGCACTTATACCTCTAGTATTAGGCATGGAGATTCGTGCTATTTCTCCTCTAGCTCGGCGCTTATCATAGACTACTGCTCCTGTAACTTCAGTGTTAGCAGACTCTACAATTGAGCCACCATCACCGGTATCTAAGCTGGCTTTAGTACAAAAATAGTTAATACTGTGAACTCCTGAACTATCTTTTGTCACCTCAGCTAGTATAGCATCTTCTATATTATTTACTTTTTGCTCTTGTTGATAAGCTAAAGCTGTTCCTTCAACCTCTGTTACTTCTGTTATTTTGAAAGAAAAATGCCCTGTTACTGATTTAGTATCTTTATACTCGCCCGCGGTATTAGATACAGTATTACCGCCACTACCGCTATAAACGGTAGACTCTACAATAGTTGCTTGTATAATATCATCCACAGAAGAGTTATCATAAGCCTGCTGTACCTTAACCGATTCAAGAATTCCATCAAAACCTTGCGTAGTTGCAATAGTAATTACGGGTTCAGTATAATTACCGGCAAGAACCCAATCACCTGCAACATTATCATCAAAAAAGTAGTCGACCACAGGGTTACCACTACCATTATCTATTAGTCTGAATGCTTGGTCCCAGCCATCAAATTCTGACATTTTATCCGTAACTATCATACCCCTACCAGGATTTATAATATCAACATTTGTTACTTCCCCGCTAGTAATAGTTAGACGTAACGCAGGCTGATCAAGTTGTCCTCTAAGAGAGCTACTTCTTCCATAATGTGCAAAATCTTGTAGATTCTTTTTAACTCCACTGGAATTCTGAATAAATTTTGGGTATACCTCTACCTCCCCGCTAAGACCATTACATAGATTACTACCTGCACTAGTTATCGTAGTTGTTAAAATGCCTCCAGATTGAAAAGTAAGCTGTAGTCGTCCTGATACATTTTCAATTTCTTGCTTGGTAATATTAGCTGAAAAAGAGTTTATATCCTCTGTATTTTGAGCTCCATAGCTATTGCCCACATCATATACTCCTCCACTTGGGTGGCCAAGTGGAGGAATTTGTTGTTCTTTGTACTGAGGACCAGGGTTTAGTTCGGCTTGGTATGTACCCAGTCTAGTAGTACCAAAGTCTGTAATTTGAGCCACGTGAGCTCCATAGGTCCCAAATAAAACATTAAGGTCAATGTATGCAGAGTATACGTAAGCATGCGCTATTCCAGTATTTCCCGTATGTGTTGCAAAACTGCTTGAGTCTAATCTATTATCGTTATGTTTAATGTTTGAGGTGTAAATTTCAGCTGTATTAGATCCTGTAGGGTGTAGCCAAACCATATCTGAATTAAGATCTGTCATTCCTTCTACTGCAAAAAAGTAAAAAGGTAATAAGGTATCAGATCTATAACTACTAAAGTTCATACTTTGTCCAGCTACACTACTAAAAGTAATAACTGCAGGATTAGCTTTAGTTATACTAACAATTGAGGCTCTATTGTTACTTGTAGGAGAAACTCCAGTTATAAAAATAAGAGTATTAAAGTCAATTAGATCTGCGCCTGAATCCTGGGGATCATATATATTTCTCCAATCAATTGTTTGTTGCTTTTGAGGCGTATTATAGCTCAACCCTTCAGACCCTGAAGAAATGCCATAATCTCTAGAAATTTTATCTTCTAGTCTCAATTTGGTATTACTTAATACAGTTTGAACAGTTCCATACTCACTTAAAGACCCTGTTGAAGTTATAGCCAGACTTTCTGTAAGCTTTATCATGTCTCCAGCTGAAAAATCTTCAGTAAATTTAGTATTAGTTCCTGTTACAATATCTGAGTCTATTGCTGCTGAAAATTTAGCAGTACCCGTAAAAGTTAAAACAGTATCATTACTTAAATTTTGAGCACTACTTAATTCTATTAGTTGCACACCAGGAGATACATTAGTAGAATCTTTTACTAGAGTAACTGTACCTACTATCCCTGATCCTGTGACTATCATTCCTTTTTTTATACTTCCTGTATTATTTTTTATTTCGTGAGCACTACTGCTTCCGGGGGAGTTTTGTATTTTTCCAGTACCAGTTAGGTTAGTTAAAGTAGCTAAACCTCTTGTAGAAGATCCTACAGGCATTAAATAGGTAAAATTCATAGGACCCCCCGAATTTTTAAGTGTTGCTTCTACATCTGTTGTTTCTGTGAGAGCTTTCAAAGGATGGGGAGTTGCTAGTTCGGATCCTGCTTTATCGAAATACAGATACGCACTCGTGCTGTTACTCATAGAAGAAAAACTCTCGGTAGTTTCTAAAGTCGTGGCCGGTGCACCAGATTTATATACGTCTCCGTTTGGATGAGTGTACTCATAAGTATTATCCGTTATAATTTTAAAAATACCAGACCCAGTATTAAAATCGGTTGGCGAGTCCAGATTTCCTCCTGAAGGAACTAATCCCCTTCCTAACTGTTTAGTTAGATCTTTTAATACTTTTTGAGTATTAAGACTAGCCCCGAAAATTTTATCTTCTCCTGGAACTTGATAATATGCTTGAATATTTATTGTGTACGTACCTTCTTCATAGCCTCCAGGAACTGAAAGAGTAAAAGTATTGACAGCGCCGCCAACCACTTCTTCATATACATATCCATTTGCATCCGCATTTGCAGAATTTGGAGTAAAATTATGTCTTATTCTATACCCATTTATATTAGACGTGCTACCTCCAACAATATCACCTACCTCGTTTAGTCTTTGAGCTGAATTTGGAGACCATGAAATTATAATAGAGTTTAGATCATCTGCGGGCTCTGCAGTAATGCTTTGTATATTGGGTATAGGAATATTAACGGATGCTTGATCAAAATTACTCCCTCCTGAAGTACCTGCTCCACTAATTTTACCTAACTCTCTAACAACATAGCCAGAAGAGTTATACGCTCTAATTGGATCTTGATAGGAGCTTATAGTTGCTTCTATTTCATCAAATTTTTCTTCTTTATATAGTGCTGCCCCAATAGTAACCATACCTCCTTCATTGTGTGAGATACTAATTAGTTTATACTCTTTGCAAGCAGTTTCATTATATACGTTTCCAGCTTCTTTTGTTATTGTCCATATACATTCAGTTAAGTCAATATTTTTATCATGTTTATCTTCTCTAGGTTCTACTGTTTGAATATATTGAGGACCTTTTTGTGTATAAGAATGTTGAACATCAATATCAAAAGTATCTACTTTTGCATAATTTGCAAGTTGAGTAGATAACATATTTCCTGCATCATCTACTAAATTGTAAATATCAATACTTTCATATGTTTCTTTTTGTTCAAATGTATTAGGGTTTATAGATCCGGGTAAGTCTTCTATTGCTATACCGTCTTTATTTTCAACTATTAAGTCACCTCTTTTAAGAGTTTTTCCATTAATTACTGCTTTGTCTTGCTGTAAAAATATACCTCTTGTAGGAACCTGAATATGAAACTTCCACTTATCATCTCCTTCTACTACAGTGGATAAATCAACGTCTCTATCTAATTGAAATTGTCTCCATCCGTTTGAAAATTTAAGCCTGCCTGCATTTTTAACTTTAGCACCGGCTTGTTGATCTTGTACTTTAATTATGTCACCAATTTGTAAATGAGAAGCATTAACTCCAGTTTCAAAAGTAATTACTTCATTTTCAAGTTTTTCAGAGAGTAAATGATACCTTCCTAATCTCATAGCCTGACCTTTAGAAGTACATCCATAGGCAAGAACTTCCTTAGGTATAACTCTACCTATTTGTAGAATAGCCTCATTATCATCTATAGCTACAACATCTTGAGCGAATTTTTGGGCAGGATCATTCCAAGTTACTAAAACGGAGTTAGCCCTAGCTCGTGTTCCTGTATACTCATATGTAAATGCTCCATTTATAACATTAGCTTGTGTGAATAGAAATACAGGATTTTTTGGTCGGTCTTGTACAGCAGTAATTAATCCATTACTATACATAGCCATAGCTCTAAAAGCAGAACATAAATCTTTTAATAATTTAAATGCTTCAGTTGCTTTAGTTATATAAGTATTAAGAGTAAACCTAGCTTCTAAACCTCCTTGACCGTCTGGCACTAGCTCATCACAATATCGTGCAATTTGATAAAGCTCAAACTTATCTACATCACTTTCACTTATCCATTGTCCTAATCCTATTTCTTTATTTGTAAGTATATCATAGTATATCCATGCTGGATTATTTGTGTATACTTTTTTATAGTTAGGATGGCTACGAGGAAAATTATCATCACCTCTAAGAGACCCATCCCAAGGAGCATAAGGAAGATTGAATAAATTATGTTTAAATGTTATTTCTATGTCGTATCTATTTTCTCCTTCTATAAATATTGCATTATCGTCAAAGTCTCCCTGTGTTCCTAGCTTTTTTATTTCCCAATAATCTGTTTCTATTCCGTCTATAATATCTTTTTGGTTAGTAAATGGATCTATTGTAACGTCTGGGTTATCATTAAAATCAATTGTTATGGTTCTATTATTAGTAGTTCCTGTTACAGAAATACTTTCTATATCGTCTATCTCTATTACATTACCTTTTATTATTCTAGCAACTCTTAGTAGTAAATGTTGAGAGTGGGTTGGTCCAGCAGTAATAGTATGTCTGTCTACCGATTGAATTAGCTTAATGTACGGCAGTTGTCCATTTGTAGACTCTAGGTTAGGCATCCCTGAATGATTGGAAGCCCCGCATTGATAAATATCAATTCCTGTATTTGCAACTGTGTCGCCAATAGAGGTGCTCCAGGTTCCTCTGCGTATCGGACCCGTTACATCTGTAGTAAATCTAAGAATATTCGTAGAAGCTACCGAATAGCTTGGGTATGCTTCTTTTGGATTATGTGCGTCTCTTTCTATTGTTCTGCTGTAAGAAGCAACTCCTTGACCTCCTCTAGCTAAATCCTCTTCTCTTGTGGTGTAGTTAGAAGGAACTTTTACTTTTAAACCTCGTAAATGATACGTTCTTTGTGGAATTCTTTCAAATTCCGCACCTGAAAAAGATAGTCCTGCATATGCGGTCAAAGGATATGTAAATTTATCGTGAATCTGAGATTCTATTGTGCTTAGAATTGCTGTTCCTTCAAACCTAGTTTTTTGTGTGGGATTAGTCGCACCCTCAATATTACTAGCATCTTTTTTATGAGTATTATAATCAGGGTGTTGGTCAGGAGTTATTCTTCTAACCTCTATTAAAAAATCGGTAAAGGGTCTATAAGGTGTTAGATCAATTTCAAACTCTTTTGCAAAAGTGCCTTTAGTTTTTGCTATAATAACTCCATATTTAGACTCCATTACTGAACTATCATACTTTTTATCTAGCTCGAGATAATAGTTGCTACCGTCGGTTTTATCCATCAAACGTGTATCAGCACTATTTCTACTTCCTCCACCCTTCCAATGATTAGGAGTAATTCTATATGAGATCGTATTGTCTAAACGCCCTACAACTAAATTAGGTTGATAATCTGATCCAGGTCTACCGGTTCGAGTGTGTACATATATCGCGAACTCTGCAACAGCTTTTTTTGTTTCAGCTTTATCATTAGCAAAAAATAAACCATTTGGAAATACTATTGTCAACTTTACAGTATCTACTTCTTTTACTTGTACGTCAGTTAGACCCATACTAGTTCCACTATTTCCAACAGCGCCATAGAAACTCG
>Ga0181394_1001380_pt1 | contig 10599 bp, 11 predicted proteins | sample 17SPOviralmetaG_FD_130123 | JGI IMG/M metagenome (GOLD analysis project Ga0181394, IMG submission 130123) | Marine viral communities from the oligotrophic San Pedro Time Series (SPOT) site, San Pedro Channel, CA, USA - 17 SPOT_SRF_2010-11-23 | ecosystem: Environmental > Aquatic > Marine > Strait...
ACAGTAGTTTCTGCTTCAATTGGTGATGTTGTTTATGTTAAGAACGGTGTATATAGAGAAACTTTACCGATTAGAGTTCCTGCTGGTGTTACAGTACAAGGTGAAAGTTTAAGAGGAACAGAAATTCGACCTAACACAGGCACAGGTCATCAAGTTAAAACAGTTACAATTACAACCAATGTTTCAGGACATACAGACGGAACATACAACTATGTTCATGCTTCTGCTACATCATCATCGACAGCAACAGCTTCTACATTCGTTGCTAATATTACAGTTGCAAGTGGGGCTGTTTCAGCAGTTACAATCTATCACGGCGGTGCAGGATTTGTTGTTAATGATACACTTACTATTGAAGAAGGAGACATAGGAGGATCCAGCGGCGGAAATTTAGTATTAACAGTTGCTTCATTAGAAAACAATGACGCTTCTAATATGTTCTTATGTAACAACCAAACTAACATTGTTCAAATGTCAATGAAAGGTTTAACAGGAACGCCAGGTGCTGGTGCAACAGGTAAAGCTGCCGTAGTTTCTTTAGACCCTAGTGGTACAATTACAACTGCCTCGCCTTATGTTCAAAACTGTTCATCTGTTAATGCAAACGCAACAGGTGTTCAAATTGACGGACTTTTACATGGTGCAGGTAATAAATCTATTTTATGTAATGACTATACGCAAATTAACTCAGATGGTATTGGTGTTCATGCATTAGGTGGCGGCCGTGGTGAGATGGTTTCAGTCTTTACTTACTACAACGACAAATCATTCTACGCTCAATCAGGTGGATTTATTAGAGGACTAAACTGTTCATCTGGTTATGGTGAATATGGTGCTGTTGCAGACGGAACATTAGCTTCAGAAACACCAGTTACAGTTGCAGCTCGTGGTGAAATGTTAAAATATGCAACTGCCGGATTTATCGGTGCAGCTACAGAAAGTGATGTTGCAGATACAGTTTCAACTTCAGGAACACCAACGGCTGCGGCTATTGTGGGTGTTACTTCAGGCGCTACTGCTACAATTTCAAGAGTTAACATATCACTAGACCATTTACATATCGAAAGTAGAAGTGGTAACTTTACACAAGGTGAAGTTTGTACAGTAACAAAAGATGATAGTTCAACTTATCAATTAACACTATCAGATAGTTTTGGTGATAGTTCAGCTGCTCAAACTGGTCAAGAAGGACCTTTGATTAGAGTTGATGGTTCAGCATTATCTTCAGCAACTGCTATTTCGGTAGGTTCAAATGTTTTATTTGCTGGCGACACTTCTAAGTATTACAGAATTTCAGCAGTTTCAGAAACAAATACAAGTGCTGAAACAGCACTTATCAGATTAACAGAAAGTGTAACAACTGCCAGAGCAATCGCAGATAACGAAGCTGGTACTGTCACAACAGGTTTTTCAAATGTTCGTTTAACTGGACATGACTTCCTAAACATTGGTACTGGTGACTTTACAACATCTAATTATCCTGGTAATGAAACTCAACCAGCAAACCAAGAAAGAGAAGTTACAGAAACAGCCGGTGGCCGTGTTTACTTCTCATCTACTGACCAAAAAGGTGACTTTAGAGTTGGTGATTTATTCAGGATTGAACAGTCAACAGGTGTTGCAACACTAAACGCAGACGCATTTGACCTTTCAGGTCTATCACAGTTACAACTTGGTTCTATTGGTGCTGAGTTAGGTGCAACAATTAACGAATTTAGTACAGACGAAACATTATCAAATGATAGTAACTCGGCAGTTCCAACAGAAAGAGCTATTGTAGGTTACACTCAAAGAGACCAAATGGGAACAGGACATCTTGTTCCACCAACAGGTACAACTGCTGAAAGACCAACAGGCAGTGCATTAAAAACTGGTGGTGTTAGATATAACTCTTCTCTAATTACATGGGAAGGATATAACGGAACACAATGGACAGGTTTAGGTGGTGGTAATCCTTGGCAAACATTTACTGCTGACGGTTCTACGGCATTAACAGTTGCTTCAAATGACAGATACTTTATTAATACAACAGCATCTGCTCAAACAGTAACATTACCTGCTAATCCTCAGACAGGCGACCAAGTTAGACTACTTGACTTAGCAAATACATTTGATACAAATAATTTAACAGTTGCTAGAAATGGTAATGTTATTCAGAATACTACAGAAGATTTAGTTATTTCTACTGAGGGTGCAGCTATCGGTTTAGTTTATAGTGGTGCAACACATGGTTGGAAATTAATTGAGAACCTATAATGTGTATAAATAGTTTAGAGGAATAAAATGGCAGATTTAAGAGATTTTACTGGAAAAAATAGAGTGCATACAGGCACGACAGGTATAACTGTTAGTGATGTTGATGCAACTACAGGTAATAGAGTAGATGAAAAAGGTAGATTAAGGTACAATAATACTTTAGGATTAATGGAGTATTACAATGGCACTACATGGATTGCTATTGATGCACCACCTTCAGTAAGTTCTGTTAATCCATCTTCTCCACAAATTCAAGATACTGATACTGAAGTGACTTTTAATATTTTAGGAAGTAATTTTTCTACTAACGCTTCTGTGGGTATCTTTAATGCCAGCGGTTCAGAAATTTCACCAAGTTCAACAACTAGAAACAGTGATACTTCTATTACTGTTGTATTTTCAGTTTCAAGTTTAGGTACAATAAATGACCCCTATGATGTAAAAGTTACAAACTCTTCAGGTCTGGCAAATACACTAGCACAAGGATTTAGTTTTAATGAAAGTCCTGTGTGGTCTACAGCTGCTGGTTCATTAGGTGCAATGTTTCATAATGCTACAGGCAATCATTATACTCTAGTTGCAACAGACCCCGAGGGAGGAGATATAGATTATTATATTAGTTCGGGTTCATTGCCAGCTGGGTTATCTTTAGATAGTGAAACTGGTGTTATATCAGGTGACCCAACCGATGTTGGTTCATCAACAACTTCAAATTTTACAGTTGAGGCATACGATACTGCCTCTACAAGAACATCAAGAAACTTTAGTATTACAGTAAATCCTCTTCCAACTGGAGGTAGTATTACTTCAGTTAGTAATTATACAGTACACTCATTTACTTCATCGTCAAACTTTGTTACGGGGGCTGCTATCTCAAGTGCAGATATCCTAGTTGTTGGTGGTGGAGGAGCTGGTGGCTCACAAGGTACTGCTGAAACTGGTGGCGGCGGTGGTGCCGGTGGATTTAGAACAGCAACAGGCGTAACTATTCCAGCAGCTACACATGCAGTGACAGTTGGTACAGGTGGTAATGGTGTTGGTGGAACAGGCGGAGACGGTGGTTCATCATCATTTGGTACACTTTTAGTTTCATCTGGAGGTGGCGGCGGCGGACAACAAGACGCAAGCGGCCGTCCAGGTGGTTCCGGTGGCGGCGGCGGAGGTATTGATAGTGGCCTACCAAATACAAGTGGTGGTTCAGGAAATTCAGGTGGTTATTCACCAAGTGAGGGTAATCCAGGAGGCGCTTGCAATAGTGGAGTTGGTGATATAGGCGCTGGTGGCGGTGGCGCATCTAACAGTGGAGAAACTATTAATACTGGACCAAGAGGTGGTGGTGCCGGCGGAAATGGCGCATCAAATAATTTTAGAACAGGCTCAAATGTTACTTACGCAGGTGGCGGCGGTGGTGGTATGAATACAAACACTACAAGAGGCGCTGCTGGTTCTGGCGGAGGAGGCCGAGGAAATCCAGGTTCATCTGGAAGTGGTGAGAGTGCTACAGATAATTTAGGTGGCGGCGGCGGTGGCGGCACTGGTCCAGGTACCAATGGCGGTAATGGCGGTGATGGAATTGTTGTTGTTAGATTTGAATTATAAAAATTCTAAGTTTTAGATACACACATCTAAGTGTGTTAGATTAAGAAAGTGATTAAATTATGGATATAAATGAAACTTTAGAAGAATATAAATTAGACCAATCAACCTTTATAGGAGGTTGGTTTATTCCCGACCATGTTTCCGACAAGTTAATAGATTTCTATAACAATAATCATCATTATTGTAAAAGAGGTAATGTCCTTCTAGGTGATAAACACGAAGAAGACAACCAAACAAAAGTAAGTTGGGATTTAGGCGTTTCTCCTAAAAATTTTGAAGAACCATTTTATTCTTATCGAATATACTTACAAAAATGCCTTGATGAATATAGAAAAAAATATCCTCGAGTAGAATTAAATCAACATTATCATATTACAGAAGCTTATAACATGCAAGGTTATCCAAAAGGTGGTGGATTTAAAAAATGGCATTGTGAAGTTACATCTACTAAAGTTATGAGAAGAGTTTTAGTTTTTATGACTTATTTGAATGATGTAGATGATGGTGGCACAGAATTTTTGCATCAAAATTTAACAACTCCTGCTCAAAAAGGATTGACTGTTATTTGGCCAGCACATTGGACACATACTCATAGAGGACAGATAAGTAATACTAAAGAAAAATTAATTGTTACAGGATGGTTTAATTATACTTAAAAGTTGTGGAGTTATTTGAAAATGGATTTAAAAAATATATATTATTATTTTAATAAGGAAATACCAAAAAGTACATGTGATGAAATTATAGCACATGGTTTAAAGAAAATTAGTGCAATGAAATCGAAAGGTTTAGACACTAGTGGTTTTATAAATGATGAACAAGTTTTAAGAAAGGGTGGAAGTACCACTTTTGCTAATAAAACTTTTGAAGACTTGTCTAAAGAAAATCCTAATTACGATAAAAAAACTTTAAAATATAGAGATAGTGATGTGACTTGGTTAAAAGACCAATATCTCTATGATATGTTAAGCCCTTTATTAGAAACTGCTAATGAAAAGTCTGGTTGGAAGTTTGATTATGATTTAGCTGAAGATATACAATTTACTGTATATAAACCTGGTGGGTATTATAATTGGCATTCCGACGGAGGTTCTTGCAATCTTAGTGTAGCTAATGAAAATACAACAACTACACAAAATCATTGGGGAAAAGTTAGAAAAATAAGTATGACTTTAAATTTATCCGACCCTAGAGATTATGAGGGCGGAGATTTAATAATAGACTTTGGTCCACATTCTGACAAAGAAAGATTTAATCATATCAAAGAATTTAAGGAACAAGGTTCTATAGTTTTCTTTCCATCTTTTACTAGACACCAAGTAACACCTGTAACAAAAGGAACAAGATATTCATTAGTTATGTGGGTGTTAGGAAGGCCATTTAGATGATTTACAGTGAAAATGATTTTAAAGATAAAGGATATGTTTTAGTTAAAAAATTCTTATCTAAAGAGTTTTGTGATTTTACTTATGACTATTGTAAAATGAGGGCTCTCACAACATTAAAACTAATAAATTCTAAAAATTCAGTTTATAATGAAATGACACACGGTACTTTTAAAGACCCACAATCACTCGGTGATTTTTCAATGTATTCGGATACTATTATGGAAACTTTATTATCAAGAAGTTTACCTAAAATAGAATTGATTACAGGCCTTAATTTATTGCCTGCTTATTCATATTGGAGATTATATCAAAACGGTAGTAAATTAAAAGACCACACAGATAGAGAAAGTTGTGAGATTTCAGGCACACTTTGTATTGGTTATGATAGCCATTATTCTTGGCCTATGTATGTAGGTGACACACCTTTAGAAACTGAACCAGGCGATTTAATCATGTATAGAGGTAGTCAATTAAATCATTATAGACATACTTTTGAAGGAAAGTATCATGCTCAAACCTTTCTCCATTATGTGGATAAATATGGTAAGTATGCAAAAGAATATAATTTTGATAGTAGACCTTTTCTAGGAATGCCATCTAATACTAAAACTATGAGATAGTGAGAAAAAAATGAATATAAAACCTTATACAAATCAACAAACAGAAATTCCCGAAACAGAATATAGACCTGAAAAAGATACTGACCCAAATTATAATTATTATTTTTGGGGACCACTTTTAATGAAGTATAAAGTATCTAATTATTTCTGTGATGGAATGTTAGACAGAGCATCTAAACTGACCATTGAAGAAAATGATGCTAGACATACATTAGCTGCCGACATTAAAAAAGAATTATCATTTACAAGAGAAGATAAAATTTGGTTTGCAAATCAATCAAATAATCTGTTTCATTCATACGGCCTATTCTTTAAAGAAAAATGGTATAAACCAAACGCAAATAGAGTTGAAAATCCAGCTAATGTAAAACAAAATCCAGAAAGTGTAAAAAGATATAGTATAGAGGGTTTATGGATAAATTATATGAAAGCAAAAGATTATAATCCACCACATGAACACGATGCTGATTTATCATTTGTTATGTTTTTAGATGTGCCTTCAGAAATTAAAGAAGAAAATAACTTAAATGTAACTACATCTTCAGGAGCTGGTTCTTTGAATTTTATATATGGTGATGGTGTACCTAATTACGGTTGCCGTCAAAGTTTTTTACCTGAAAAGGGAGATTTTTTTATATTTCCTGCAAAACTACAACACTTTGTAATACCATTTAGTTCAGATGTAACAAGAATATCTTTATCTGGTAATATAAGGTTTGAATATGATTAATAAAGTAATAGGAGAATAAAATGACAACAATAAAAGTGCCAGTATTTAATGAAATTACTGAAGAATATGAAAAAGAAATGAAAGACTTTGATACAAAAAATTTAGACCCTAATGGTGATAGATTTAATGAAGAGATGATAAAAGAAAAAAACAAGAAAGAAAGAGTACCTAGTAAAAATCCTGCATATACCAATTTTACACCTAACTTGCCAGAAAGTTTTGATAACTTTGTTACATTTAAAAATGCTTCAGATGAATATTGGAATGACCCTATTTGTATAAACAAATCTCATATAACAACTATCTTTGGTAATCCAGGTACGGGTAGAACCGTTATCTATAGTGGTTACTCTGGCTCAAATTGGGAAGTGCAAGAAGATTTAGAAACTGTATCAAATCTTATTAAAGGTAAAAAATAATGTCAGATTTTAATACATTTGATATATTTCCTGTAACACTCTATCAAACAAATATTCCTAAAAATGATGTATGGGAACATAGAGTAATTCATAATGATTGGCAAAGAATGGGTAGTGATGATTGTAGTATTACAGTTTCTAGGAATTTGTTTGAATATGAAGAACATAATACAAAAGATGAATTAAATACTTTAAAAAATTTAATTCTTAATCATGTACATAAATTTGCTTATGAACACTATCAAATTAGTAGAGAAACAAAATTTAAAATAAGTAGTTCATGGGGAGTAAAACTAGAACCTGGAGAATTTGTTTCAAGGTATCACTATCACTCTAATAGTTTTCTAAGTGCTGTTTATTATTTTAATAGAATAGAAAATTGTGGAGGAATACAGTTTGAAAGAAATCCTCATCTAAATCCTGTTGTGATACCTGGCTTTGAATTTGATTACGAAACAGAAAATAATTATAATGCAGGTGTTGTTAATTTTGAACCTAACACCGGAGATTTAATAATATTTCCTTCTCATTTACATCATAAAGTATTACCCAATTTATCTAAAAGAGATAGATATAGTTTAGCTTGTAATATTCAACCAGTAGGTACTATAGGACCTCGTGACTTAGCTGAAAGGCATATACATTTTGGAAAATAACATGTTAAAACAATTTTTATTTGGGTTTCCAATAATTAAACAATCTATAGATGAAAGTTTATATGATAAAAATAAAATGGTTGCCGACATATTACACAATTTTGATTTAGATAACAATAGAAATGAATGGGACTCCGACCAAAAACAACACGGCCGACCATCAAGTAATTTGCATCATAGTTATAGTTTTAATAATGAAAATAATAGTAAATTTAAAAAAATTGATTACTCAGATTTGATACCACTATACAACAAAGCGGTTGCAAATTCATTAAATCAATTATATTTTAAAGAAAAAGTAAACTTTACATATAAGATTGATAATTATACATGTCTTAAAAATTCAAGTTATATGCGTGAACATGTACACTTAGATTGTGATTTTACTGCTATACATTATTTACGGTTTAATAATAAACAACATTTTCCTACTAATTTTGTTAACACACAAAAACATTCAAATTATAACATTAAATTGATACCTACTTTAGTTGAAAAATTAGATACATCAGCAGTAGAAAATTCTTGGATGTGTGATAATTATAGTATTAATACAGATGAAAATGATTTTGTATTAACGCCAGCAATTGTAGAACATTCTATACCATATCATAATAATTGTGATGACCATAGAATAACCATTGTTTTAAATATTAAAATAGAATAATTAAATATGCTTGATATAAAAGAATTAACAAAAGAACAACACCAGAACGCTGAAAGAAAAGAGTTTGTAGGTGTATTGATGTCTGGAAAAATAGACCCTTGGTTATATGCTACATATCTTTATAATCAATATCATTGTTATCGTGCATTAGAAGATAGAGCGAGAGAAAACTCTTTATTTGTTGACACACCTAATTTGCCTAGAGCTGATAGAATAAGAAAAGATTATAACCATTTATGGACTTTAGATGAAACGCCAGCATTAACTGATAGTACAATTGATTATATGAAACATATAGAAAAAATTAAAGAAGACGCACAGTCATTATATGCACATATCTATGTTAGACATATGGGTGATTTAAGAGGTGGTCAGATGATAAGAAGAAAAACACCAGGCCTTAATGAGTATTACTTTTTTACACCAGAAGAGATGAAGTACGGAGATATTATTAAAGAGAAAATTAACACATACTTAAACATATATCAGCACACAGTCCTACCTGAAGCAAAACTATGTTTTGAATATGCAACAAAACTATTTGGAGAAATGAATGATTTGGGAAAGACTAGTTAGATTAAGTAACGACATGGTTACCATGTTGAATGAACATGCTGAAGAGTATAAAGAAGAAGGTATGGAAAGGTTTAATAATGAAGAATTTGGTTGGGTAAATAGAACATGGAAAAATAAAGATGTAAGAAGAGCTCATGTAGATGTAGTTGATGTTAGAGATAGTAAGAAATTATGGATGATGCATGTATGTTTATTTCCAGAATTGACAAATGGTGGACCAATATATGGTTTTGATATCATTGCAGGTAAGAGTAAAGTAACGGGTGCATTTCACGATTTTAGTCCTTTACTACAAAAGAACCATGAATTGACTAACTGGTTTATCAAAGAAGTAGAACCTTTTAAACCTAGTAAAGATAGACCTTTACCAGATTGGGCAAAGGCTATCTTTAGTGGTGGTATGATTGCAGCTGGTAATGTAAAAGAATTAGATGAATTGAATGAAATATGTGACATTGCATTAGGTAACTTACAACAGTATTTAAAGCGAATTGGTAAGTATAATGGCGATAGTAACAAAGAAGATGTGATAAAAGCACAGAATTATTACTGTGAACACCAACAACAAAATCCTCATACACCAGCAGTAATGGAAAAACTAGGTCTTCCTCCAGAAGATATTAAACTCTTCTGTTCCGACAATCTGTTTCCAAAGATAGTATAAAAATCTTATAAATATAAGGAAAAGGGAACAGACTTATGGCAGAACCAGCAACTAGAGAAACACTAAAACAGTATTGTCTTAGAGCTCTTGGTCAACCAGTTATTGAGATTAATGTCGATGACGACCAATTAGAGGACAGAATAGACGAGGCTGTACAGTATTTCCAACAATATCACTATGATGGTATTAGAAGAACATATCTAAAATATCAGTACACACAGACTGATAAAACAAGAATTACATCCGATGTATCCGAAAGTGTAACAAAGAATAGTGTTACATCTACATGGAAAGAAGGACAAGGTTATATTGTTGTGCCAGACAGTGTTATATCAGTTATCAATATTTTTCCCTTTTCAAATAAAGGTAACTTAAACTTATTCGATGTTAGATATCAGATGAGATTGAATGATTTGTATGATTTCTCTTCAACTTCAATTATTAACTATGATACAGTTTTAAGACATTTAGATTTCTTAGACCATATCTTGGTAGGTGAAAAACCTATGAGATTTAATCAACACGATAATAGATTATATATTGATATGGACTGGACAAACGATTTACAAGTAGGTGAATATATTGTAATAGAAGCATATCGTAAATTAGACCCAGCGACATATACAGATGTGTTCAATGATATTTACTTGAAAAGATATACAACAGCTCTATTTAAAAAACAATGGGGTGCAAACTTATCGAAGTTTGGTGGCGTACAAATGATTGGTGGTGTCACATTAAATGGACAACAAATCTATATGGAAGCTATGCAAGATGTTGAAAAATTAGAAACAGAAATTAGAAGTACATTCGAATTAAACCCAGCAATGATGATAGGTTAGTGCAATGGCAGTTAATCACTATTTTCAAGCAGGCCGAGGTATCGGCAACCAAAACGAAAAAAGGCTACATGAAGATTTAATTATCGAAGGCCTAAAGATTTTTGGTCAAGATGTTTACTACATGCCTCGTACCCTTGTTAATAGGGATTTGGTCATGGGTGAAGATACTACATCTAAGTTTG
>Ga0181394_1001385_pt1 | contig 10544 bp, 12 predicted proteins | sample 17SPOviralmetaG_FD_130123 | JGI IMG/M metagenome (GOLD analysis project Ga0181394, IMG submission 130123) | Marine viral communities from the oligotrophic San Pedro Time Series (SPOT) site, San Pedro Channel, CA, USA - 17 SPOT_SRF_2010-11-23 | ecosystem: Environmental > Aquatic > Marine > Strait...
AGTTTAGATATGTTGGCTCATCAATTTACTTTAGAGAATGAAGTTGGATCGTTACAATTAGAAAATGATAGTGCAAGTGGTGATGCAAATTATCTATTATTAGAGACATATGCTTTACAAACTCAATCAGCTTACGCTCAAAATAATGATTTAGATGCACAAGCTGGTTTTGATACATCTTCTACAACAGATGATATATTAGACTTTACAGAACGTAATCCATTTGGAGAGGTTGACTTTTAATGTTTGGAAATTATTTTTACAATGAAAGTATGAGAAGAATGACCATAGGGTTTGGTCAAATCTTTAATAACATACAAATCAAAAGACGAGATAGTAATGGTAATATCACTCAATCAATAGCTGTACCTTTAGCTTATGCACCTAAAGAAAAGTTTTTGGCAAGATTAGATGCTCAACCAAGTTTAGATAATAGAGAGTTTGCGATTACTTTACCTCGTATGAGTTTTGAGATTTCAGGTATATCATATGACTCTAGTAGAAAACTAACAAGAGTACAAAAATTTAAACACGTTAAGGCTGGAAAAGAGGGTAAAGTATTAAATTATAATTATACTCCTGTACCTTACAATATATCTTACAATCTATACTCTTTTACAGCGAGTGCTGAGGCAGGTCTACAAATTATAGAACAAATATTACCTTTCTTTCAACCCGATTTTACTGTGACCGTAAATGCGATACCAGAATTAAATATTAAAAGAGATATTCCAATTGTGTTAAATACAGTAAATTATGAAGATACATATAATGGTGATTTTTCACAAAGAAGAGCAGTTATATATACTTTAGGGTTTACTGCAAAAACTTACTTATTTGGCCCTGCGTCAACTCAAAAAGTTATTAAAGAAACTCAATCAGACGTATATACAGACACAGACACTACAAATAAAGCGAGAGAAGAACGAATAATTGTAGTCCCTAATCCTACATCAGCTGACGCAGATGATGATTTTGGATTTACAACAACAATTACTAACTATACAGATGGTAAAAAATATAGTACATCTACTGATTCAGATGAATAAATAGTATAAATAATAAGAGAGATACCTATGGCAATAAGTAAAGTTAAAACAAATTCAATTACAGACGCAAATGTTACAACGGCTAAAATAACAGATGCAAATGTAACAACAGCTAAAATAGCAGACGCAAATGTTACAACTGCTAAAATAGCAGATAATAATGTAACAAATGCTAAAATAGCAACTGGTATTACTGCGAGTAAACTAACAGGTGCGTTACCAGCAATATCTGGCGCAAACTTAACAGGTGTATCACAATTTACTGCACCTACAATATCATCATTTACTCCTACACAAGCATCACCCGCAACTAGTGCGGCAAGTATAACAATTACAGGAGCAAATTTTCAGGATACTCCTAGAGTATTATTTCAAAATGCTAACACAGGAGCAGTTTTAACTGCAGATACAGTTACTTTTACAAGTTCAACAACAATTGTTGCAACAAAATCTGCTGGCACATTACCTGAAGGTTTATATAATTTACAAGTTATTAATAAAGATGGTATTTCAGTAATAAGTTCAACTGGCTACACAAACTCTGCTACTCCTGCATGGGTAACATCAGCAGGTTCATTAGGTACATTTGTAAAAGGCAGTTCAGTAACTGGCGACACATTTGTTGTATTTGCTGGTGATGCAGACAGTACAACAATTACATATTCAGAAACTACTAGTGTTTTAGCAACTGCTAATATGGTATTAGAATCATTTACTAGTGGTGGTTATACTAAAGTAAGAATTAAAAGCTCATCAGCTTCACCAGATTCAGTAACAACATATACATTTACTTTGCGAGCTACTGACCCAGCTGGAGCTACAGCAGATAGACAATTTTCTATAGGATCAATCGCAAATACAAACCCATCTTTTACAACTGCTTCAGGTTCACTTGGAACAATTGTAGATTCTAGTAGAGGTTCATATTCTTTAGCTACAGCTGCAGCATCAGATGCTGAAGGAGATACTTTAACTTACGCTATTTCAGCTGGTTCACTACCAGGAGGTCTTTCTTTAAATACTTCTACAGCAGCGATTACAGGAACTGCAAGTGCAGTTGGTTCAAATACAACTTCAACCTTTAGTATTACTTGTACAGATGGTGTAGGTGGAACAGCAACTAGAGAATTCACTATTACAGTATTAGGGCCAACAACACAATCTTACACATCAGGTTCAGGAACCTGGCCAGCACCATTTACAGGAAATGTACAATTATTAGTGGTTGCTGCTGGTGGTGGACAAGGTTCAACTCAAGGTCACGCAGGTGGTGGTGGCGGTGGTGGAGTTGTATCAATGGCTTATCCAGTTACTTCTGGTACATCTTACAGTTATAATGTAGGTGTACCCGATGGTGGCTCTCCTTATGACGGAGGTGTTTCTACTTTTGGTACAGGATCAGGAACAGACACAACATTTATAACTGCGGTAGGTGGAGGTAATGGTGGTAGTTCAGCTGGTGGTTCTGGTGGAGGAAAAAGTCACTCACCTGGAACTGGAGGTGCTGGTATTCAAACAACATCACCATTAATATCCGCAGCTAGTAGATCAAATGGTTTTGGAAATAAAGGTGGAGATAAATCTGGTAATGCATATCCACACCCATCAGGTGGTGGAGGTGGAGCAAACGCTGTTGGCGGAAACGCATCTGGATCAACTTCAGGAGCAGGTGGAAACGGTAAAGATATGTCAGGTACATATGGAACAACAGTAGGTGATTCAGGAGTATTCGCTGGAGGTGGCGGTGGTGGTGGTCACAACCCAGTAGGAACTGGAGGTGCTTCACGAGGTGGTGGAGGATCTGGTGGTGGTGGACAAGGTGGAGGACCTGGTCCTTCTGCAGGTCAAGCTGCTCAAGCCAACACAGGTGGTGGTGGAGGATCTGGCGCTGCTGGTGGTTCAGGATTTATAATATTTAAATACTAGGAATAAAGTAACATGGAAAATAATCAGTGTAAAATAAAAGTTAAACAACCTAAACCTATTGGATTATCAGCTGAAACTGATGATGAATTTGTAATAGAAAAAGGTGCTTGGCCAGCATATCATGCTACAGGCCATTATGAAATGGTTGATGAAAACGGTGGTAATGATGTTACAGATTATACAATAGAAAACTGGCCTAGTTAAAAATATTATTTTAGTAAAATCAATTCTTAAAATTGATTTTTAAAACAGTTATATATATTATTATGAATATTATGAAGCGATTATTGAATGTAGGAAAACCTAAAGTCACTTGGTCATCTACAATAGAAGGTTTAGAAAAAGTCTCACCTATTTTACCCGCATACAAAGTATTACCACAATGGTTTAAAGATATAAAAGAATCAGGTGTTCTACAAGATAATAATAAAATACCATTATATTCTAACTTTAAAGCGTGTCCAGGATTTATTGATTTTGCCATGCAAGGTTATGTTGTACCATTATGGTGTGATTTACATTTAAATGTTAATTTGGTAAAAGGTACTACATGGGCCACTCCTAATAAAAATTTTCAATTTGAATTTCACAATGACAATCAATATAAAGATTATATTCCAGAACACGCAAAAAGAAATACAGTAAGTATATTAAAACCAGTTTGTCCTTGGAGAGTATTTACTCCTAAGGGTTATAGTATGTATCAATTACCTATGACTTACGAATTTAATGAAATATTTGAAGTTTTGACAGGAACTATTCCCTCTGATATGTACCACGAAGTTAATCAACAAATGGTATTAAAAAAAGAAGGTGAATTTATGATACCAAAAGGCACACCATTAGCAGTTTACATACCTTACAAAAGACAAAAATATGATTTTGAATGTATTATGGAAACTGAAAAATTAAGAAAAAAATCTTTTCTATCTGAACTATCAGTATCAACTAAATTTAGAAACCGTTTTAGAAAAACAAAGGATATTATTAGTGATGATAAATGAAACCCTTAATTTTATGGGTGATGAATATTGTAATCATTTAAGAAATACATTTGCAAGTAATATTTTTCCTTGGTACTATAATAGTCATGTTGCTGGACCTCATGTAGATGAAGGTAAAGAATTTTTCTTTACACATATGATATTTGATTGGAGAGAAAGAAAAGTAAATAGTAAAAAGGCATTTGAGTATGTAGCACCATTATTAGATAAGTTGAAATTGGATTTAACCTTTTTAAAAAGAATAAAACTAAATTTTTATACTAATCAAGGTAAATTTATTGAACATGACTTTCATGTAGATTTTCCTGAGCCACACACCACTTTTATATACTCACTAAATACTACTAATGGTTATTGTGAATTTGAAGACGGAACAAAGAGTTTGGATATTGCTGACAAACTCATAAAGTTTGATGGTTTAATTAAACATAGAGGAACCACAACAACAGATAATTTTTATAGAATGAATATGGTAATAAATTATGAATCAAAGTAAAATACAAGTTATATTTCCTGAGCATTTTTATGTAGATGGACCATATCCACTAGTAAAAGCAGAAAAAGATTACGCACTTTCTTTAAAAAATAATACATACACTAACTATGGTGGTAATACAACATCTGTGAATAGTTATGTATTAGAAAACGAAACTTTTAAACCTCTTAAAAATTATATTGAAAAATGTATTGATGAATACGCTTATGATATTATGAAAATAAGTAGAGATACTAAATTTGAAATTACACAGTCTTGGATAAATTACAATAATAGTGGTCAAGGTCATCATAATCACAAGCACTCTAACAGTGTTATAAGTGGTGTATTTTTTATTGATGGTAATGAAGATAATCCAATAACATTTCATAGAGACGACTCAAGAGCATTTTTTGGTGGTAACTTTGAATATAATATTGAAGAATATAATATTTTAAATAGTAGAACTTGGGTAATGCCTAATAAAAAAAATCATTTACTATTATTTCCTTCAACAATATCACATTCGGTTAATAGTAACAATACAAATAAAGAAAGAATCTCTTTATCTTTTAATACTTTTATAAAAGGGAATATAGGAGAGGTTAAGAGATTAACGGAGTTAAAAATATGATTTATGATATAAAGATTGTAGGTGGTGGTTCAGCTGGTTGGATGGCAGCAGCAACATTAAAAAAACTATTTCCAAATAGATCAATAACAATTATAGAAAGTCCTAATGTTCCTACCGTAGGCGTAGGAGAAAGTACAATAGGACAAATAAATCAGTGGTTAAATTTATTGGGTATAGAAGATAAAGACTTTATGAAAGCTTGTGACGCAACTTATAAGTTAAGTATTAGATTTGATAATTTTTACAAACAAAATTCTGGCTCATTTCATTATCCATTTGGCGAACCTGATTTTAATGGTAATCTAAATGAAGGTAATGATTGGTATTTTAAAAAATTTTTAAATCCCGAAACTCCTAATTATGATTATGCGGATTGTATGTATTCACAAATGGCATTAGTAAATCAATATAAAATTAGCGATAAGAAAATTGAAGGATTAGATGGATATGACTTTAAAAAAAATGTTGCATATCACTTTGATGCTACTAAATTTGGTATATGGTTAAGAGATAATTATTGTGTTCCAAAAGGTGTGGTACATCTTAAAAATGATGTTGAGAGAGTAATTACAAATGAAGATGGAATAGAAAAGGTATATTTAGATGATGGTACAATTTTAACTGCTGATTTGTGGGTAGATTGTACAGGATTTCAATCTATGTTATTAGGTAAAGCATTACATGAACCATTTAATGATTATTCTGATATATTACCAAACAATAAAGCTTGGGCTTGTAAAATGACTTATAGACCATCTCTAGCTTTAAAAACACAAATGGTACCATATACTCAATGTGAAGCTATTGAAAATGGTTGGGTATGGACAATACCTTTGACTAGTAGAATAGGAACAGGTTATGTTTATTCAGATAAGCACATTACTGACGAACAAGCATTAAATGAGTTTAGAGCTGCTTTAGCAAGAAAAACACTTGTAAATCTTAAAACAGGAAAAGTAGAAAAGGCTTATCACCTCTCAACTATAATGGATAGAACAGATAATCCAGAATTATGTAAAAATATAACAATGAGAATTGGTAAACATAAAAGAGTATGGGTTAAAAATGTAGTGGCCATAGGATTGTCAGCAGGATTTATTGAACCTTTAGAAAGTAATGGATTATATACTGTACATGAATTTTTAGTTGGTTTAAGTAGAGCACTTAATAGGGGTATGCAAATATCTCAATGGGATAAAGATGTATTTAATGCTGACTGTAACCAAAAGTTTGATACTTTTGCCCAATTCGTTTCTTTACATTATGCATTATCACATAGAGATGATACAAAATATTGGAAAGATGTTACAACTAGAAAATACTCAAAAGAAGTTGAAGAATTAAAATTAAGTATGATAAAAGGTTTTTCATATGCGTCAGCAAGTAAAAATATTAACTATAAATTTTATGATGTGTTTGGAGGGTTACCTTGTGTTGCCACAGGTATGAATTACTTTCCTACTGATCCTATAGCGATAAAACATCAAACTTATAATGATGTCAATGATTATAAAAAAGATTGGGAACCTTATATAAAAAATTTAGAAGTTAAGAGAGATAAATGGAATAGATTAGCATCAGAATGTCCTGATATGTATGATTATCTAATAAATGAAATTTATGATGGTGTAAATCCTATGGTAGAAGAAGAAGAAAAATATCATAAAGAAAATAATTTTGTTGGTGGTCAAAGATTGGTTGATTGGAAAGATGAATTAAATTTACCAAATGTGATAGCACCTAAAGGTGATATTGAAGAAATTAAAAAAAAATATCCTAAATTTAAGATAAAAGAAAATGACAGTTAAAATAGGTTGGACCCCTTTTAAACAATTACCTGATATGGAATCAATGGATTTGGTATATTTTGAACCTGAAAGATTAAACTATTATAAAGATTCAACAAGTTACTTTATGAAGTGTCCAGCAGTAAGTAATTTTCATAAAAAATTTTTTGTTATAAAATCACCATTTGATTTAGAATTAAACTATAATAGAAAACAAGGTGATGTTAAAATATCAGAAGATCAAAAATTCTATGATAGATTTGTTTCTTGGAGGCGTACTGAATATGGTGAACATGAAAGACCACTATTCTCTTTTCTATTTCAATATATGTTTGTTGCTGACGAGCCAGTTTGGATAGAAACTTATCCTGCGTTTTTACATGGTCAGCCAGAAAACACACAATACATTCCTGGAAGTTTTGATATTTACAATTGGTTTAGACCAATTGATTTTAGTTTTCAAATGATAGATGATACAAAACCTGTAAAAATAAAAAGAGGGCAACCATTATTTTATATGAAGTTTAATAGTAAAAAATTAAATGAAAATTTTTCAATGAAAAGAATAGAGTGGACTGAAGAATTATCAAAACACAGTCGTACAACTTCTATACAAAAATGGGTTAGAGGACTATCTTGGAAATTGATGTTACAAGGAAATCCTTTTAGACCTAAGAAGATGGTAAAATAATTATGAAAGATGATGAGTATAAGTTTTATTATTGGGGACCTTATCTATATCATACTAAAGTACCTAGTGAAGTAGGTATAGAAATGATAAGGAGAGGTGAATTATTAAAGAATAGAAAAGATACTGATTATAGAGAAATGCTTGCAGGTGATATAAGACATGAATATGTTTTTTCTAAAGAAGATAGAAAGTATTTTACAATGAATGCTATGCCTTTGTTTGACCATTATATGGAGGGTTTAAATGATTGGAGCCATGTATCAAAATTCCTAGATACTAGAGTTTTAAAATTATTTGATTTATGGATTAATTTTATGCAACCAAATGAGTACAATCCACCACATACACACGATGGTGATTTGAGTTTTGTATATTTTCCTAAAGTACCTAAGGAATTGAGTGAAGAAGGTGATGCATATAAAGGCACAGGCTGTGGCCCTGGTAAAATTGAATTTTCTTATGGTGAAAAACAAAATATGGTTGTGACAGGACATGCATTTTTACCTGAAACAAATGACTTGTTTATTTTTCCGTCATCACTAAAACATTTTGTCTATCCATATAAATCAAATGTTGAGAGAGTATCAATATCTGGAAATATAAATTTTGAAGACTATAAAGGTAAGCCATTACCTATATCTATGAATTATGACTAGTATTACAGATTACATTGTTGTAAAAAATATTATACCTAAAGAGGTGTGTAAAAATATTATTTCTAATTTAGAAGAAAACAAACCTTGGGAAAAACATAATTGGTATGATTCCGTAAATGATTTAAGATATACAAAGAACACTATGGAATTAGATGTTATGACCATTACTGATGAATTAAGTAAAGTATTAAATCCAATGATTAATAATGCGTATAAAGATTATGTAAATCAATTTAATGGAAGTGGCGAAAATACAAAAAACTTTATAAACTATTTTACACCTATAAGATTCAATAGATACGAAGTTGGAACTAAAATGAGAAAACATTTTGATTTTATACAATCAATATTTGATGGTCAATCAAGGTTTTTTACACCATATAAAGGTGTTCCAATATTATCATTAGTTGGAATTTTAAATGATGATTATGAAGGTGGTGATTTTGTTTTTAATGATAATCATACTTTAAAATTTAACGCAGGTGACATACTAATTTTTCCGTCAACTTTTATGTATGCACATGAAGTTAAAGCGATAACAAAAGGTACAAGATATTCTTTTGTTAGTTGGGGATTTTAATGATATTAAAATATAATTATTATTTTTATCAAGCACTTTTAGATCAACCTACTTGTAAAAAAATTATTGATACTGGTTTAAAAGCATTAGATGATAGAAGAAAAGAATATGGTTCAACAAAAGGTATAACTGCTGATGGTGGTGAATACAATGATAAAAAGAAATATAGATTAGAAGATAAAAAGATTACTGATTTACCTGAAAAAGATATTAAGAATATTGTTACAAGAGATAGTGATGTTTCTTTTTTAACTGATAGATGGATTTATGAATTAGTGGCTCCATATATTAAAAGAGCAAATATAGATGCTGGTTGGGATTTTGATATAGATTATATAGAAACTCCACAATTCACAGTTTATAAAGATAGGGGTTTCTATGGTTGGCACACGGATGGTGGTTCAGATAAATCTTATGCTTATAAAAAACAACTGAAAGAGGAGTTTTTAGAAAGAGGTGATACCTTTGATATGGGAGGACAGACACCTGATAAAAACATGGTAGGTAAAGTTAGAAAATTAAGCATGACAATTAATTTAAGTGACCCAAATAATTATGAAGGCGGTAATTTAAAAATAGATACTAAAGATTTAACTGAAAGTGGCGTACATACTTTAACACAAATTAGACCTCAAGGTTCTTTAATTGTTTTTCCATCATATCTTTATCACCAAGTTACTCCTGTCACAAAAGGGACTAGATATTCATTGGTGGTTTGGTGTGTAGGTAAACCTTTTAGGTAAAAAATGAGTAAAGTAGAATTTGAAAAAAACCATTTTTTAGTTATTAAAGAAGCAATTGATCCTAAGGTTGCTAATTTTGTTTACAATTATTTTTTAATGAAAAGACAAGTAGCAGAAACCTTTGATAAATGTAGTAGTCCATATAACTTAAATAATGAAGAACATGGTACTTGGAAAGATAAAATGGTTCCTAACACATATTCACATTATGCTGATATAGCAATGGAAACTTTACTACTTCAAGTTCGCCCTAAACTAGAAAAATTTACTGGACTAAAATTAAATCCTACTTATTCATATGCTCGTATCTATAAAAAGGGTGATGTATTACATAGACACAAAGATAGATTTAGCTGTGAGATTTCTACAACAATGAATCTTGGTGGTGATGAATGGCCAATTTATTTAGAACATGAAAAAAATGTTGGATTACCAGAAAATGGTTTCCCTATTAAAACAGATAATAAAGGCACAAAGGTAATATTAAAACCAGGTGATATGTTAGTTTATAAAGGTATGATACTTGAACATTGGCGTGAAGCTTTTATAGGAAAAGACTGTGCTCAGGTGTTTCTACATTATAATAATTCATTTTCTCCTGGAGCAGATGATAATATTTTTGATACAAGACCACATCTTGGTTTACCTGACTGGTTTAAAGGTAGAAAAATAAACTCATAAATAGTTATATGAGTAAATTAGAAGAAAAGGTAAATGAGATATTAGGTATTGATAAACCAGAACCTAGTAAACAAGTTGTCAAACAAGAAGTTAAACCACCAGTTCCTCGTATGGAAGACGCTAAAAAAGCAGATGTGGATAACGACTACAAGTATAGTAGAGAAAATTATTACAACTTAATTGAAAGAGGACAAGAAGCAATAGAAGGTATACTAGATATTGCGAGAGAAGGTCAACACCCTAGAGCCTACGAAGTTGCTGGTCAACTAATAGGACAAGTAGGACAAACAGTAGATAAGTTACAAGACTTACAAAAAA
>Ga0181394_1001386_pt1 | contig 10535 bp, 17 predicted proteins | sample 17SPOviralmetaG_FD_130123 | JGI IMG/M metagenome (GOLD analysis project Ga0181394, IMG submission 130123) | Marine viral communities from the oligotrophic San Pedro Time Series (SPOT) site, San Pedro Channel, CA, USA - 17 SPOT_SRF_2010-11-23 | ecosystem: Environmental > Aquatic > Marine > Strait...
CACAAGGATTGTTTCTTCTTTTTGCTCATGATATTGAAGGCTTAGTTTGTGACCTTCGTTTATGTAGAGAAGTTTACCAACATAGTCTTTTGTTTCAGCCCAAATGACCTCTTTGCCCCAAGGCTTAATAACTTCTCTTTTTCTATTTAACATCTCTATCATTTTCGCTCCACCGATATAGTTTTAATGCATGCTTCATCTCTCTTTCAAACTCTTTCATCTCAATGACATAACCATGCTCACTCATAAAATGATAACCAAGAAACCAAGCAACAGACTCGCAGAACATCGTGTCCTTTGTATCTCTAAATAGTCTATCCATCCTATAAATAACGTGACCAACTTCATGAGTAAGGTGAATTATTTTGTCGAATATCCCAGCTTCAGTAGAGATTTCTATAATACCAAATAATTCCAACTCCTCGATCTCGTCGTCTGGAGTTGGAATCCAATAAGATGATGCATTATAAGAGTCTTCGACATTCACATTGAAGTCGCTCTCAACAAGAAAGATCATTTCTGATAATACTTCCTCAAGATGTTCTTTGCTCATAGAGCTGTTTAAGTTCCGTGTATCCACCGATAAGTTGATCATCCATTCCGCCCCCTTTAATTATTATAATTGGCACAGTGTTATGATTATAAATAGTTTTATAATAATCCAATAGGTTAGGCGAGTGGTCAACAGAGCAGTACTCGAATTGTTCATTTTGCTCAATAAGTAGGTTCTTGGCGCGGATACAGAAGGGACACTCTGACCAACAAATAATTTTAAAATATTTCATTAGTCCCTCAAAAGCTGTCTGGTGTCAAACTTCTTTTTCAGTTCTTGAATGGAACCTACAACAGTCAAATGCCTTGCAGTCGTTCCCTCGACGATGGTAATCCTGCAGAATTGTGCTGCAGGTAAGATTCCAAGACTCTGTGCTTCAGAAATTAGGTTTGTGTTTCCTTCTGGTTGAACCATTTGGACTGCGTCTTTGTTGATGTAGATCTCAGACAATTGAATATCTCCACCATCAGGCTTTGACACCTCTATTAACTTTACTAACATTTTCTCTCCTGTAATGTTTAATTTGTTTGTTTTTGATAGCCCATTTCTTGCCATCTATTAAAACGAAAGAGTAACCTCTGTCGCTCTCAGATTGTTCCACATAGAGTCCTATGTTGGGTTCTTCTATCACTTTAAAGCTCAATGGAGCATTAGGTGATGGTGCTAGAATCATCGATCCCTGTGGGATCCATAGTAGGTCGCCCGTCTGAAACATGCTCCTCTCCTTTAATGTGTGTTAGGTAGCCAACACTAATCATCTCTAAATCTGACAATCGCTGATCCATCTTTGCCAAAGTCTTACGCATTTTATCGATTAAATAAAGTGCGCCTTGCAAGTCTTCGTTCTCCAAATGTTCTTCAATTGTGTCTGATTGTCTAGTAATCGTTCTCGCTTTCGCCGATATGTACGTGTAAAGCTGATCTACTTCTTCTGGAACTTCTGTAATGTCAGCTCCGTAACTAATTTTAACTCTCACTTTTCCTCCGAGTTTATAATAATTCCATAATGGCTTTGGAAACAAGCCCGATGAAACCTAGACCAACGGTCCAGATAACTCGAGACATGTTCTCTTGCCACTGTTCAAGGTCTCGAACACGAGCGTAGAGTCCGGTCTCAGGATTATAAATAGCTTCCTTGATCGACTTAACGTCATTGATCATTTCATCTTGCTTACTATCCATGTGCTTAATGTTAACTGTAAGTTCCATTAATGCTTTTTGAATTTCATTCATTTCGTTCTCACTCATGTTCGTTCCTCCGATACTTACGACATCGTTGTAAATAGTTTCAAACTTTCACAATGGCATGGGATGTTGTAAGTAGCGTGCCTGCTGCAGACGCAGCATTTTGCAAAGCGCACCTTGTAACTTTCTTTGGGTCAATGACGCCTTGCTCGAAAGCATTTGTCAGTGTTCTGTTTAGAAAATCATAGCAAGAGTTGTCATCAGCATTAATTATCTTCTCGACAATCAAATCTTCCGACTCTCCAGCATTTTTTGCCATCGTTCGTAAAGGGGCCTCACATGCTCGTAGAACGATTTTAGCACCCAAGGCTTGCTCTTCATTGTCTGTGTCCACAGAAAGGCTTCTAGCTAGTCTCAGGAGCGCCACACCACCACCAACGATGATGCCTTCCTCTTGTGCTGATCTGACGGCTTCCAACGCATCATCAATGCGATGCTTCTTCTCAATCATCTCAACTTCAGTTGCAGCACCAACTCTAATGACAGCGACTCCAGAGGCAAGACGAGTAATTCTTTCTTGTAACCTTTCGCACTCTGGGAGATTTTCTGTTTGCTGGATCTCATTCTTGATTGCAGCAATTTGCGTATCAATCTCTTCCCAATCACCTTTACCTCCAACGATGGTTGTCCACCCTTTTGTGATGTTGACAGACTTTGCTTGGCCGAAGTTATTCAATTTCAGTTCTCGCAAAGATAAGCCGTTCTCTCTTGACACGAATGTTGCTCCAACAGAAGCACAGAGGTCTTTGAGGATGTTGCGTCGTTCTTCACCATAACGTGGAGCACGAATGGCAGCAATCTTCATAGTTCCTCTAACCGCGTTTGCAATGAGAGCAGCCAGTGCTTGACCTTCGACATCAGAAGCGACAATAAGTAAGGGTCGCGAATCTCTTGCTGCGAGTTCAAGTGTTGGCATAATTTGTTCAACGACTTCGATCTTTTCGTCGGTGACAAGAATAAGAGGGTTATCATAATCTACTGTTCCGTTTCTTTGATTGTTAATAAATTGGCTGCTAAGGTAGCCAGTGTCCATTCTGAAGCCTTCTATAAGATCCAGAGTGGTTTGCATGCTCCGCGCTTCCTCAACGATTACAGAGCCATCCTTGCCCGCTTTGTCAACGGCTGTTGAGACAAGGGTTCCAATGACAGAATCATTGTTTGCAGAGATTGTGGCAATGTGTTTGATGTCATCAACCGTTTCGATTGGTCTCGACAAAGTGTCAAGTTCATCAACGATCACATCAACTGCCTTGTTGATTCCTCGCTGAAGTTCCACGGGTGAAACTCCGGAGGTCAGATAGCGTTGTCCTTCGGTCAAGATCGCTCTTGCGAGGACTGTGGATGTGGTCGTGCCGTCACCAGCAGTTTCCACAGTTTGTTTTGCTGCTTGTTTGATAACTTGTGCTCCGAGGTTTTGGAACGGACCATCAAGTTCGATGAAGTCAGCAATCGTCACTCCGTCCTTTGTGAGAACGGGAGTGCCTTGCTCTTTGTGGAACAACGCAACAGTTCGACCTCGGGGTCCGAGTGTTGCCGCGACGTTGTTCGCTAAAATATTGACTCCCTCAACAATCTCTTGATTGAGAGATGAGCCTTGTTTGTAATGTTTTTGCATTAAGCCTCCATTGGTTATTATGTATTATAACACCAAATGGAGGCTTTGTCAAGTCATTTCTTAAAGTTTTCTTCGATTAATTTCTTGAGCATGCTTGAAGTGACTTTCTTGGATTCCGATAGAGATTGTGAACTCACCTGTTCTGGGTCAATTATATCCATTACTCCTTTAAATTCTGTTTGTGCATCGCTCATGTCCTCTATCGCATCAGTTCCTAAGCTTTTGGTACCAGAGTTCGAATATTCTGACACTTTACTTTGTGCTGATTCAAGATGTTCGAAAGTCTTAATAAAACTTTTTACTAGTGTTTCAAAGCTTGTTCTTGCTGCTGTGTGTGTTCCGTCCATGTGCTTCGCGAGTGCATTTAGTTTAGTCGTGATCGATTTTTTGCTCTTTTCTACCAAATAAAGTCTTCCTACTGGGCTAAAGTTTGAGACATCAAAAACCACTTTGGTTCCATCAATCTCCAAATCCGTAGTTTCACTTTTGGTATTGGGGACTGTAGCAGTTATTTTGAAAGAAGCTTTTCCGTCAATAATTCCTTGTTCGACTCTTTCCACATCAACAACAAAAAAATCAATAAAGTGAATCAAGTCGGGATCTGTTTGCACAACTTCCATGCTATCATCGAAACCGGACAATTCTCCGGTTTGCCTATCATATATCGGCTTTTCACCTTTCTTAGAAGCAAAAACATAAGTAACTTTGATACCTTGAACAAAGTTCCCTAAAGACTGAGAAAATTTGCTGGTGGTGGCTAGATATTTAGCACTGCCTCTGTCGCCATTATCAAAGAAGAAATCTGTTTCGCCCATTCCGCCTTTGATCCCCTTTTCTTTACCGGCTACACGTCCACCGGCCATGTAAGCACAAAACGTTTCAAACAAATAAGCACCAGATCCGGAATCTAATTCTTTCGCCATTGCATTAAAATAATCAAAGACCATTATTTTATTTAAAAGGTCTACATATTTATTGTTTGTCACGCTTAAGTCAGCTAAACTATCATTATTTAAATCGGATAGTTTCCAATTAGTCTTATTGGAGTTCGCAACCTCAGTGACGGTTGGCGTTGTGTTTAAGTTATAAAGCTCCTTTGTGAAATCTGTTAGTTTCTTAATTCTATTTGATAATATATTTAATGCTCCACCAGTCATCGGAGTTCCTTCAAAAAACGTATTAAACATTTGGAATTGTGAATCTAACATTTCCCCTCGAGCAGCAGCTTGAGACATAAGAGCTGGATTTGTAATAGCTGTTCGTTTTAAGCCGCCTTTAGTTTCTGGGTCTTGAGCTGTCATGCTAGAATAGCCATTGACCATTTCTTTCCACCACGTACTTTCTTTAACTGAAATTGCTTTTTCTTCAATAACAGTCTTGAAAACTATAAAGTTTCGAAAGAAAATTCTGTCCTGAATGGGGCTGGGTGAGGGTTTTCTAAGAAAATTGTTCAAATAATTGTTGGACGGGTCTGTTCCGTCATTAATAAGAGTTTCAATTGCGCTTTTATTGTCATCATTTGCACTAATGAACCACGGCTCAATAGCGTTTTGTTGAAAAATTGTGTAATTGTAATTTGATTTCGAAATCTTTCCATTTTTTATTAAATAAAAATATCTAAGGGATCTTGCACCATGTACCTCTGGTGTTACGAATCTAGTGTAACCCTTTGATTTGATGTTCCCGTTTGCTTCCGACACAATCCTACTATTTACTGCTGTTTGCAATAGTTTTCTAATCGGTGTCATAGAGGAGTGTGTAGGTAATTTTACACTATCATCGTCGGCTTGTTGAAATGATGCAATCTTCAATCGATCTGCTTCGTCTGGAAAAGACTTGTCAAACACATCTGCCATGTTGTTTGTAATCGTTCCCGTAGAAATGCCTCGGATAGATCCGGCTGGTGTGATTGCGGTCTTGAAATTCACAATTCTTTTCTTAATGTTTGTCTCTTTTTTTAAATCATCTGAGATAGTTTTGATTTCGGCGGCTCGTTGCCGCTGTGCAGCCTGAGTTGCCGCAGCGGTATTGGCTTGAGCAGTTTGTATCGCTTGGTCCAACTCACTGCCGGAAAAAATGCTGTCAATGGTGCTCTTTAGGGTAGAGTCTTTCGTGTTTGATCTTATTTCTTCGGCTGATTTGGTTTTTCTGGCTCTTTTGTTGTCGACATTGTAAGCGCTTTTGAAGTCCGCTGTTGATAACGTTGACGGGTCATTATCATCTCCAGCATCCGCAAGGGCTGCGAGTTTATCATAGCTAGGGGCACTAGAAAGCCCTAAGTCGGCCTTTAGTCTTCTTTTGGCTGAAATTTGACCGTTTTTATAGTCTACGTCAATTGGGAGATCTTTCTCGCTCAAGACTCTCTCAACCAATCCTTTCATCATTGCTTCAGTTATCTTCTTGCTCATTCTAAATCTCCTTTAACAATTCTTTCAAGTCTAAACCAGCGCAATCGATCTTGCGGTTGGTCAAATGATAGTGGCTCACAAAGCCCTCAAATTTGCCACTAGCGGCCTTTTTGCTCACAGTAGTGTTTGTCTTCTTTGAACGGTCCAGAGGCGTTTTAAGAGGGATTCCTGTGGCTCTATTCACTGCTTTCATGAGAGCCTGTAATGCCTCAAGTTGCTGTGGGTAGAATCCTGTGAATGGCTTAAGTCGTTTGCCGTGGACAATCGCATCATCGATGATCGGTCGCTCTCCGAGTCCTTGCTTTACATACCAGCTTTGATGCTTCGGATAGTAAGCATTGGACATCTCGACTCCAATAGAGTTGTTGTTCCATGTTCTCGAACCGGCATGATAAGCGACATCATTGATGTCCATTGTTTGATAGATTGTTCCATCGTTGTCGATCAAGAAGTGAACTGAGAGTCCTCGGTTCTGAAGAACCTTGAAGCACGACTCGGATGACAGACAGACATCCCAATGGCAAACAAAGAAGTTGGGTTCGCGCTTCTCAAACACTCGACGAAATCCGTTGCGTTGTTTGAATCCGTCACCTTCGAACCATAGTTTGACTTTTGGCCAATCGATGTCAAAATATTCCGTGTTATAAACAATGAATGAATCAACATTACTCTTAGAGTTTGGTTTAAAGGTGTGAATCCTTTCTTGTCTATCGGTGTAAATTCTTCGATAGGTTCCGGGGCCACACAAGCCATCATCGGTCAAGCCTTTTGATTTTTGATACTCAGCGATTGCTTCAATGAGATCATCATTGAATCTCGTGCAACCGAACCAGGAAGGCTCCCAGCCCAATTTTTGGGCTGAGGCTTCATTGTAAAAATACTTATCCATAGAATTACTCCAATATTTCGTCTGCCAGTCCTTTCTCGATTGCTTCTTCGGCGGTGAGATAGACGTTTACTTTACGATTAATTAGTGTTTGGATCTGTCTTTTGGTCATATTTGTCTCATTGGACAACGCTTGAATGTAAGAATCTTGCAGTCCGACGGTTTGTTCCAGTTCGTTCTGTAGATTATGAATGTCTCCGACCTGTCCTCCGTTAACCGCGTGAATCATAACGCGACAGTGACGACCGATCTTCCGTTTGCCTTTGGTTCCCGATGCGAGCATCAAGGTTCCTGCTGACATGACTTTGCCAAGTCCGATTGTTTCAATGTCGCAGAACTTCTTACAGAAATTTACAACATCATAGATGCCGAACATCTCATCTGCTGAGCCACCGTAAGTTGAAACATAAAGTTTTATCGGCTCTGCTCGTTCTTCGCCGGGATCTTTTGTTTGAGACAGGACAAGTAGTGCTGAGATCAAGTCTGCGGCTCTATCTTCGTTGACTTCTCCGACGAACATGATTGAGCGTGCCTCTGGAGAGTTAGCTCCACCGGGACCTCCGCCAAGCAGATCCATTAGTGTAAGCTGTTGGTCTTCAGCTTGTTCCTCCTGTTCAGGAGCCTCCATCTCTTCTGACGATGATTCTTCTTCAGAGATCTCTTCTACTTCTTCGACTTTCTTTTTAGTCTTTTTTGGTTTTTTGCTTAGATTGCGCATGCTTTCTCCTAAATTGTTGCGTAACGTAGATCTTCAATTGTTCGAAGTTCTTATATTTTATAATGTTGGTGTGTGCTACTGGAATATGTTTTGTTACTTCTTTGATCTTCTTGTTTGCGAATGATTCAAACTCGTTTTTGTGTAGTTTTCTCAGATTATCAGCATCTCGACCTTCAATCTTGTTTGCAACAATTGTGTGTTCAAGTTGTTGAATGCTAATATCATAAGCACTCATAAGCAACAAGGCATGTGTAAGCATTGCATTTTCAAGAATTTTGGAAGAGCGGATTGATGATGACAAAATGGTCACTAGATAAGTCGAGATAGAACCAAATAACAAAGATAGAATAATATTCAACATTGACATTCCTCGATTAAAAAAAGAGAGGACAGAGCCTCTCTTTAATTATAACATCAAACCAAATGATTGTCAAGTGATTTGTTAAATTATTTGCGACCTAACGCTTTGTTCAATTTTGCTTCGTGCAACTTTGCAGCATTCAGTCTGCGGGCAACACGTTGAGCAACTTCTTGAACGATCTCTGATTGTGAAGGTTGGTAAGAAATTCCAGAAAGAGCTTCCATGATTGCATCAGCAGCATCGTCTTCAGCATCGTCCATGTCTGCGCTATCCATAGGGCCCATCTCGTCTTCTCCGCCTTCTTCATCTTCAGCACCGTCAACAACACCCTCAAGTGCGTCAGCGATATTTTGCAAAGCAGGAATTGCAGCAACAACGGCTTGTAAGTCGCCTTGCTCTACGTCGATTGATTTTTCACCCATGTCCATTTCTTCACCTTCAGGTGCGCCCATGTCCATGTCATCCGCAGGAGCCAAATCGGCTTCTGCTTCTTCTTCTTTCATGTATTGCTCTTGAGCATACATTTCGTTAATTGGACTCATGTTCGCAAGTTTTTGGAAACGACGAACAGTTGCCTCATTTAAAATTTTCTTAGCCATAGCTTATTCTCCTTAAGAATTAAAAAACGTTTTCCCATTAAATAGGTGGGTAACCCATAAAAAGACATCCTGAATGCTAAATTTCAGGGTGGTCTTCTTCAATTATATCAAAAATATCTTCAATGTCATCTCCGGACAATCCTAAATCATGTAGCAATTCATCCGCAACTTCTCGATCTTTCTTGGCAGCCTTAACAGATTTCTTTGAATGTTTTTCGCTGTGTTCTTTGTAGAAATCGATGAATTGATCCATGATTGGATTCTCAGATAAGACACCATCAGCACAAACACGCACGAATTCCGACATGCTCATTTGGTGAAAGTCAAGTTTAACTTTTAAGTCCATGTGTTGTTTTTCATCCATGTAGATGTAAATTCGTTTAACCGTGTTTTTCTTCTCAGACATTTCTTATCTTCCTGTGCTTCCGTAGCTGCCAGTGCCTCGTTCGGTTGGCGTTAGTTTATCGACCTCCACGAAGTCTATTCGTGGATAAGGCATGATAACTAGTTGTCCAACTCGATCGCCGATCTGATATTCCTTAGCATAAGGTGATAATGTGTATTTCAACATAATCTCTCCTCGATAACCAGAGTCGATAACTCCGACACAGTTCGTAAGAGTCTGCCCAGTTTTATAAACTGATGATCTAGGGAACAACAATGCGACATGCCATGGTGGTAATTCAATCGCCAATCCTGTTTTGTAGGTTAGCGTTGTCTCATCTGCAATAACGTCGACAGCAGTCAAGTCAAGGCCGGCATCGCCGACCTTAGCATAGCTTGGGATAATCGCATCTGGGTGAAGTTTTTTAATGCTGACCTTCATCGGCATCTCCATCGGTTGTTTGGTCTAATTCAGACGCATCTTTTCCGCTTTCATTTAAAACTTTTACGAGCGAATCAAACTTTGTAAATGACATTCGTAGTTGCTCCATGGATGACTCCATTTGATCTTTGGTCATTTCCTCGGTGAAATCTTCACGCTCATAACTTTCAAGATAAGCATTAAAGCATTGGCTGATTGCATATGCTGCAATTGCAAGGTCGCCATTTGTTAATAGTGGCGTGTCGGTGTTGTTTTCGTTTGTCACTTTCATTTTAAACTCCTTGTGTTAGTGAAATTGATTGTGCTCGTTGAATGTAATCAACGGCTGCATCTATTGATGTAAATTTAGTTGGAATAGCCTTGCCTCCACACCAAACTACTACGTAATTGTGGACATCGCCCCAAAACTCTATGTGGCCGATGGTGCTCGTGTTTATTGCAACTTGATTTCCATCTTTATTTTCGATTTGAACAAATCTCATTGTCCCACTCCTTTGCCTTTAAGTGCCTCAACCATATCAATCAATTGTGACATGTCGGTGTCGTCTTTTGCTAAGCGATAAGCTTTAACAGCGAGTGAGATCTCTCCTTTTGTGAGCCAGCCATTTTCAACATAGTTTGCCTTCAAGTCACGCTTTTGCTCTTTATAGGGCTCCATCTCTTCTTCTAACGCACGCATGCTCTCAATGTAGTCTGCCATGTGTTCTTCTGTTGTTTTGGCATCATCTGCCTTTTGGATCATTGCCATTGGTGTTGTGGCATTAATGCCTTGTACGAATTCAAAACTCATAATTCCTCCGTTGTTGTTTTGATTATAATGTATTATAACATGTTAAAGTTCGTTTGTCAAGTATTTTTTGCAATAAAGATAAACGATTTCTTCTTTGGACACGCATGTCGCGCCTGTTGAATACTTATAGATGCTCTCATAGTCAAGAGATCTTAAGCGTTTGATTAGCTTCTCTTTTTGTAGGTTCGGATTGTCAATGTTAATGAACCTATGTGTTCTCGTGCTCTTTGAATTAAAGTTCTTTCCATGCACTTTTCCAACACCGCTTCCATGGGTGCAAATCGCGATGTCTACGCCTTTTGGAACGTCGGCGGGGCGTTGACTAAAGGAGTCTTTTAAAAGGTCTACAATCTCCTTTCTGAAGCCCTTATCGAGACCTTTCGCAATTATCTGAGACGCAATAGACTCAAAGGTTACCTCAGATGTTGTTGCAAACGAGAAGTCTGAACAGGATGTCCGCTTCTTTGGGTCAACCCTTAATTCAGCGCGTCTTTCCCACACTTGAAAAACCGTCGAAACGACTTTGCCGTCACG